>ERZ1673743.225-NODE-225-length-98328-cov-20.819289_pt1 | contig 98328 bp, 92 predicted proteins | sample MGYA00580197_ERZ1673743 | MGnify/ENA primary metagenome ERZ1673743 (study PRJEB41218, sample SAMN15661795) | gut metagenome | host: Homo sapiens | place: Canada: London | collected 2015-08-20/2019-03-30 | study: EMG produced TPA metagenomics assembly of...
GTCTCGCCTGCGCGTTGCTGATGGCGTGGGTAATTACTTCTGCTATCCGTGCCCGCAGGCCGAAGGCCTGCTCTCCTGGCTGCGCGTCGAGGTGGGGGAGCCTACGGAGCTGGCGAATCGGTGCTTTTGTGAAACTAATGTTGGTGTTATGAATTAAAATCGGAGAATAAGTCGTATCTTTGTGCTGTTATGAAGCCTTTAAAAAACGATTCGGATTTATATGTACCGGATACAGGTCTTGACCACCTCGTACAAAAGATCGTTACTCTTGTATCGGACACAAAGAGCCGATTGCTGTATCATATTGACGACACCCTTGTAATAACAAATTGGCATATAGGAGAATATATCGTCGAATTCGAGCAGGGCGGCAAAGAGAGAGCCGGCTATGGCGATAGTTTGCTCCGCAATTTGTCGCGACGCCTGACGCTGCAGCTTGGAAAGGGTTACAGCCGGTCCAATCTACAGAATATGCGTAGGTTTTATCTCTATTATCCAAAATGCCAGACAGTGTCTGGCAAATTGAGCTGGTCGCACTGGTGTGAAATTTTGGAAATTGATGATAAACTCGAAAGGAAGTTTTATGAAAACGAATGTATAGCCCAGCGATGGGGGGTGCGTGATCTGAGACGCCAGATTGATTCGGGACTATTTATGCGCCTCGCACTCAGCCATGATAAACAGGGCGTTTTGGAACTGGCTGAAAGAGGACTGACAATCAAAAATCCACAAGATATAGTAAAAGATACATTCGTCCTGGAATTTCTGGGCATCCCTAAAGAAAAGAGATATACGGAATCAAGTCTTGAGAAAGCTCTGATTGTCAATATACAGAAATTTCTTCTTGAATTGGGAAAAGGGTTCGCTTTTATCAGTGAACAATACCCGATACATATAGGGAAAGACACTTATCATGTCGATTTGGTCTTTTACCATGCAATCCTGAAATGTTATGTCCTCATTGACCTTAAACGTGGCGGCGTAAAACATTATGATATAGGTCAGATGAATATGTATCTGGGCTATTTTGCCAATGAAGTATCCCAACCCGACGATAACAAGCCCATAGGAATAGTACTGTGCCATACCAAGAATGAACTTGTAGTTGAGTATGCCACTTATGGGATGGACAGCAATATTTTTGTATCAAAATATCAGCTTTATCTCCCGGATAAGGAAGAATTGAGGCGAATGGTGCAATCCATAATTATGTCAGATTGATAGACAAGTAATTACGTTGTATCGCGCAGCAAATTCTTCATTATGCATTTTTAATTCTTAATTCGGTGATGCGCAGGGCGCATCGCCGCGCAACCATGGCGGTATAAAAAATGTTATTTAGTTGGATTGTTGGCGACAAGTGAGTAACTTTGCCGCGACGTTTCCGCTAATTATTAAAAAACGACGATAATGGAACAGAAAGAATTCGACCGCCTCAGTTATGCGCTGGGGCTGAGCATGGGCAATAATTTCCGCGCCTCGGGCATCGACAAGATCGATGTCGACAGCTTTGCCGACGGCGTCGCCGCCGTGTTCTACGGCGCACAGCCCAAGATGACATACGACGAGGCCAAGCAGGTGATCCAGGAGTATTTCCAGAAGCTTGAGGCCCGCCAGCAGGAGGAAGCCAAGGTGGCTTCGGAGGCCAACGCCAAGGCCGGCCGCGACTTCCTTGATGCCAACGGCAAACGCGAGGAAGTGAAGGTGACGCCTTCGGGTCTGCAGTACGAGGTGCTCAAGGAGGGCGACGGCGCGCAGCCGACGGCCACCGACCGCGTGGTGGTGCACTACACGGGCAAGCTGATCGACGGCACCGTGTTCGACTCGAGCGAGGAACGGGGCGAACCCGCCACCTTCGGCGTGACGCAGGTGATCCCCGGCTGGGTCGAGGCCCTGCAGATGATGAAGGCCGGCTCGCAGTGGCGCCTGTACATTCCCGCCAATCTGGCATACGGCGCGCAGGGCGTGCCGGGCATCGGTCCGAACCAGACGCTGATCTTCGACGTGACACTGCTGGAAGTCGTAGGCAAATGAGACTGATCAAGACAGCCGCCCTGGTGCTGACGCTGGCCGCGGCGCCGGCGCTGAACGCCCAGACAGCCGCTCCGGCTCCCACGCCGGAGCAGGCCGACTCCCTGGCGCGGGCGCTGGCCTGCTTCATGGCTCCGTCCGTGACGGGCGCCATCGACAACCTTGCGCGCCTCGACGCGCCGGTCGACCGCGAGAAATTCCTCGAAGCCTTCACCGCGATAGTGCGCGGCGAAGAGGCCGCCATGACGCAGCGCGAGGCCGACGCCTTCATCGGGGCGTTCGTCGACTCGCGCCGCCCGGTGATCCCCGACTCGCTGCCGGCTGCGTCGCAGCAGGCGTTCATCGACAGCGTGGCCGCGCTGCCGGGCGCGCGACAGCTGCCCTCGGGCGTGGTGGTCGTGACGGAGCAGGCCGGTACGGGCGATTTCCCGACCGACTCGTCGACGGTGATGGCCCGCTACACGGGCCGGTTCTCCAACGGCTTCGTGTTCGACTCGACCGACGAGCCCGTAGCGCTGCCGGTAGGCGAACTGGTAGCCGGATTCAGCGAAGGCCTGAAGCTGATGCAGCCCGGCGGCCGCTACCGCCTCGTGATCCCCGCCGACAAGGGCTACGGCCCCCGGGGCGTGGCCGGCCACATACCGGGCAACGCGGCGCTGGACTTCACCATCGACGTGAGCGCAATCAAACCGAATTAAAATAAACCAATACGACAACGATATGAAGAAAATCATCATGGGCGTCGCCGCAGTGGCCATGCTGGCCATGGGCGCCTGCTCGAAAGACAAAGCCGCCGGGGACGCCGGCGAGGCCGCAGTAAGCAAGGAGTACACCGACTCGATCTCGCGCGTATACGGCGCCATGGTCGGCGGCTACGTGCTGAGCGACTTCAAGAACTTCAACGACGAACATCAGAACGACCAGACGCGCGAAGAAATGATCAAAGGCGTGCGCATGGCCTTCTCGCAGGGTGAATCCGAGGGCATGGCCATGGGCCTGCAGGTAGGCATGAAGATGATGCAGGAGATCAAGCAGCTCGAGGATATGGGCGTGCCCGTCGACCGCAACCTGGTGCTGTCGAACTTTATCGAGGCCTTCAAGGCCGACACGGTCGACATGCACCACCTTCGCGAGCTGAGCAACTCGTTCAGCACCGCCATGGCACAGGCCAGCGAAATGCAGCACAAAAAGGAGATGGCCGAGCGCGCCAACTCGCCTGAAGCCCAGCAGAACGCCATCAGCGGCAAGGCATTCCTCGACAAGAAGCGCACCGAAGAGGGAGTACAGGCCACCGCGAGCGGCCTGCTCTACAAGATCGACGTGGCCGGCGACACCACCGGCATCGCCGCCAACGCACCGCTGGATGTGATCTACAAGGGCATGCTGATCGACGGCACCGTATTCGACCAGTCGGCCGAGCCCGTGAAAATGGCGCCTGCAGGCGTGATCCCCGGCTTCGGCGAAGGCATGAAGCTGATCGGCAAGGGCGGCAAGGGCACGCTCTACATCCCGGCCGAGCTCGCCTACGGCGTGGAGGCTCCGGATGTAATCGGCCCCAACCAGACACTTGTCTTCGAGATCGAGGTCGGAGAATAATCACCGCGGGCTAAAATAGCTAAGTTAGCTAAAATAGCTACAACAGCCCGCAAAGCGGTCAAGGTTGGTTAAAAATTCTTAACTAATCACTTGCAGTGTTAAAAATCACCGCCGTGTTAAAAATTTTTCGTAACTTTGCATAACTTCAACGAGTTGGAGGAGGCCCCCGGGGCTTCCTCCTTTTGTTTAAGCCACCCTATAATAACGAATTACCGCATACCAAGGCAAGAAATGATAGATAAGGAATTACTGCAACGCACGGTCGAGGACGCCATAGCCGGCACGGACATGTTCGTGGTCGACGTGCGTGTGACCCCGGCCAACGAGATCACCGTCGAGATCGACTCGCCCGTGGGCATCGACATCGACACCTGCGCCGCGCTCACGCGCCGCATCGAGGAGGTCTTCGACCGCGACGCCGAGGACTACGAGCTCGAGGTCGGCTCGGCCGGCCTTACCGCCCCCTTCAAGGTGCGCGGTCAGTATCTGAAGAACATCGGCAACGAAGTGCAGGTGCTCACCCGCGACGGCCGCAAGGTCAAGGGCATCCTCACCGCCGTCGGCGACGACGGCCGCTTCACGGTCGAAGTTCCCGTCAAGGTCCGGCACGAAGGCGCCAAAAGGCCCGTAACCGAGATGCAACCCCAGACCTTCGACCCCGCGGAATGCAAATCAGTAGAATATGTAATTAATTTCAAATAAGCTTACTTCCCCATGGCAAAGAAAGAGGAAACCCCCAATATGGTCGAGCAGTTCGCCGAGTTCAAGGAACTCAAGAACATCGACAAGGAAACAATGATCAGCGTGCTCGAAGAGTCGTTCCGCAACGTGCTTGCGAAGATGTTCGGCACCGACGAGAACCTCGACGTGATCCTGAACCCCGACAAAGGCGACGTGCAGATCTTCCAGAACCTGACCGTCGTGCCCGACGGGGAAGTGGCCAACCCCAACCTGGAGATCTCGCTCAGCGACGCCCGCGCCGACAACGACCCCGAAGCCGAGGTAGGCGAGGAGCACACCAAGGAGATCTTCTTCGAGAAATTCGGCCGCCGTGCCATCCTGACGCTGCGCCAGACCCTGCAGTCGAAGATCCTCGACCTGCAGAAGGAGGCCGTCTACAACAAGTTCAAGGAACTCGAGGGCGAGCTCGTCAGCGGCGAAGTGTACCAGACCTGGTCGCGCGAGACCCTGCTGCTCGACGACGACAAGAACGAGCTGCTGCTGCCCAAGAGCGAATCGATCCCCGGCGACTTCTTCCGCAAGGGCGAGACCGTCCGCGCCGTCATCGCAAACGTCGACAACAAGAACAACAACCCCAAGATCACCGTATCGCGCACGAACGAGCAGTTCCTGCGCCGCCTCTTCGAGCTTGAAGTACCCGAAATCCACGACGGCCTGATCAACATACGCGCCGTAGCCCGCATCCCCGGCGAGCGCGCCAAGATCGCCGTCGAGAGCTACGACGACCGCATCGACCCTGTAGGCGCCTGCGTAGGCGTCAAGGGCTCGCGCATCCACGGCATCGTGCACGAGCTGCGCAACGAGAACATCGACGTGATCAACTACACGGCCAACCCGTCGCTCTTCATCCAGCGTGCCCTGTCGCCCGCCAAGATCACCTCGATCCGCATCGACGAGGACGAGAAGAAGGCCGAGGTGATCCTGCGCCCCGAGGAGGTGTCGCTCGCCATCGGCAAGAACGGCCTCAACATCAAGCTCGCGTCGATGCTCACCGGCTACGTCATCGACGTGTACCGCGACACCGAGGAGACCGTCGAGGAGGACATCTACCTCGACGAGTTCAAGGACGAGATCGACGAATGGGTCATCGAGGCCCTTAAGAACATCGGCTGCCTCACGGCCAAGAACGTGCTCAACGCTCCCCGCGAGATGCTCATCGAGCAGGCCGACCTCGAGGAATCGACCGTCGACAACGTCATCGCCGTCCTCAAGGCCGAGTTCGAGGACTGATCCGGGGCGCCGGCCGCCTCATACCAAACCCGCCGTCCCGGCCCGGGCGGCACAGACAACAATAAGAAAAACGAAAACCACAATATATGGCGAAAACTAAAATCAGCACCATCGCAAAGGAACTGAACGTGGCCCTGCCCACCGTCTTCAGCTACCTGAGCGAAAAAGGGATCAGCATCGAGGAAAGTCCCAACACGCGCGTCGAGGACGACATAATCGATCTGCTGGCCAAGAAATTCATGCCCGACAAGGACCTAAAGAACAAATTCGGCCAGACACAGGCCGCGCGCCAGACGCCCCGTACGCCTGCCCGGGAGGAGACTCCTAAGGCCCCGGAAGTGCTGACACCCGCCACCGACACACATCAGACGCCCCGCATACTGGGCAAGCTTGAGCTCGACAGCGCCGGCAAGCCCGTGATAAAAAAGCCCGAAGAGCCGAAGCCCGCACCCAAACCGGAACCCAAGCCGCAGCCCAAGGCCGAGGAAAAGCCCGCGCCCAAAGCCGAGCCGACCCCCGCGCCGAAGCCCGCACCCCAGCCCAGGGGCGCCGAGGCCCCGAAAGCCGAACCCAAACCGCAGCCCAAGGCTGAGGAAAAGCCCGCGCCCAAAGCCGAACCGAAGCCCCAGGCAGCGCAGCAGCCCGAAGCGCCCAAGGCCGAAACCAAGCCGGCCGCCGAGACACCGAAAGCCCCGGCACAGCCCTCGGACGAGGTGTTCCAGCCGTCGACGCCGCGCCCGGCGCTCTCGCTCAATATCGTAGGCAAGATCGATCTCTCGGCCATAAACCAGAATACGCGCCCTAAAAAGAAGGGCAAGGACGACCACCGCGGCGCCAAACCCGCCGACGCCCAGGGCGACCGCAAGAAACGCAAGCGCATCGCAGGCAAAGATAAAGTCGACATCGAAAAGGCCGGACGCCAGGCCGACGACCGCCAGAACCAGACCCAGGGCCAGCGCGGAGGCAAAGACCAGCGCGGCGGACAGGGTCAGGGACAGGGCCGCGGCAAGGATCAGCGGGGCGGACAGCCCCGTCGCCCCGTCGCTCCCGTAGTGTCGGAGGAGGACGTTTCGAAGCAGGTCAAGGAAACCCTCGCCCGCCTCACCGCCAAGGACAAAGGCCTGAAGAAGGCCGCCAAGTGGCGTAAGGAGAAGCGCGAGGCCAACGCCGAACGCACACGCGAGGCCTTCGCTGCCGAAGCCGAGGAAAACAAGATACTGAAGCTGACCGAGTTCGTTACGGCCAACGACCTCGCGATCATGATGAACGTGCCCATCAATCAGGTGATCGCCACCTGCATGAACCTAGGCGTGATGGTATCGATCAACCAGCGACTCGACGCCGAGACCATCAACATCGTCGCCGACGAATTCGGCTTCACCACCGAATACGTGTCGGCTGAAGTAGCCGACGCCATCCATCAGGAGGAAGACTCGGAGGAAGATCTCGTGTCGCGTCCGCCGATCGTGACCGTCATGGGCCACGTCGACCACGGCAAGACCTCGCTGCTCGACTACATCCGCAAGGCCAACGTTATCGCCGGCGAGGCCGGCGGCATCACGCAGCACATCGGCTCATACTCAGTCACGCTGTCCGACGGCCGCCACATCACCTTCCTCGACACCCCGGGCCACGAGGCTTTCACCGCCATGCGCGCCCGCGGCGCCAAAGTCACCGACCTCTGTATCATCATCGTGGCAGCCGACGACAACGTCATGCCGCAGACAGTCGAGGCCATCAACCACGCAGCCGCAGCCGGCGTGCCCATCGTCTTCGCCATCAACAAGATCGACAAGCCGCACGCCAATCCCGACAAGATCAAGGAAGAACTGGCCGCCATGAACTACCTCGTGGAGGAATGGGGCGGCAAATACCAGTCGCAGGACATCTCGGCCAAGAAAGGCATAGGCGTCGAGGAACTGATGGAAAAGGTGCTTCTCGAAGCCGAAATGCTCGATCTCAAGGCCAATCCCAACCGCAAGGCCACCGGCACCATCATAGAGTCGACTCTCGACAAGGGTCGCGGCTACGTGGCCAACGTACTGGTACAGAACGGCACCCTGCGCGTGGGCGACATCGTGCTGGCCGGCAACCACTACGGCCGCATCAAGGCCATGTTCAACGAACGCAACCAGCGCATCAAGGAAGCCGGGCCCGCCACTCCGGCCCTCATCCTGGGCCTTAACGGCGCCCCGCAGGCCGGCGACACCTTCAACGTGCTCGAGACCGAGCAGGAAGCCCGCGAGATCGCATCCAAGCGCGAGCAGCTGCAGCGCGAGCAGGGTCTGCGCACCCAGGTCGGCCTCACGCTCGAGGAGATCGCCCGCCGACGCGCCATCGGCAACTTCCACGAGCTCAACATCATCGTCAAGGGCGACGTCGACGGCTCGATCGAAGCTCTGAGCGACTCGCTGATCAAGCTCTCCACCGAAGAGATCCAGATCAACGTCATCCACAAGGCTGTCGGCGAGATTTCCGAAAGCGACGTCACGCTGGCATCGGCCGACGACCACACCATCATCGTCGGCTTCCAGGTGCGCCCGTCGATAGCCGCACGCCGCGCCGCCGAGAGCAAGGGCATCCAGATCCGCCTCTATTCGGTCATCTACCAGGCCATCGAGGAGGTCAAGGACGCCATGGCCGGCATGCTCGCGCCCGAGATCAAGGAAGAGATCACCGGCTCGGCCGAAGTGCTCGAGACCTACCACATCAGCAAGGTCGGCACCATCGCCGGCGCCATCGTCCGCGAAGGCAAGATCAAGCGCTCGAGCCGCGTCCGCCTAATCCGCGACGGCATCGTCCGCTACACCGGCGAGCTCGGATCGCTCAAGCGCTTCAAGGACGACGTCAAGGAAGTCGCCTCAGGCTACGACTGCGGACTCTCGATCGCCGGGTTCAACGACATCAAGGTCGGCGACATCGTCGAAGGCTTCGAGGAAGTCGAAGTGGCCCGCACGTCGCTCTAAGCGCACCGCGATGCACCGCATCCACCTCAACATAGGCTCTAACCAGGGCGACCGCAAGGCCATCATCGGCCGGGCGGCCGCCCTGATTGCTTCGCGCCTGCAGGCACGGCGCGTCGAGCTCTCCGACTACGTCGAGAGCGAACCCTGGGGCTACGACTCGCCCAATCCGTTCCTAAACCGCGGCCTGCTCGTGCTCACCGACGCCTTCGGCGACGCCCCACTGACTGTCCTTGACATCACCCGGACCATCGAGCGCGAGATAGCGCCCGACTCGCCACACCGTCGCCCCGACGGCTCGTACACCGACCGTCGTCTCGACATCGACATCATCGACATCGACCGCCGGCCCTTCTGCCACCCGCGACTGCAGCTTCCACATCCCCGCGCGGCTCTCCGGCCGTTCGTCATGATTCCCCTGCGCGCCCTCGACCCCGCGGCAGCCGACTTCGTCGCCGCGACGTCGCCGCCGGACTCTCCGGACCGTTATTTAATCGCCCCAAATAACGGCGGGGAGCTTGGCGAAGTCGTGGAAAAGTGCTAACTTTGCGGAATCTAAGCAAAAACAGCCAAGTGCTATCAAATACAATGACCAAGTATATCCTATCTCTTCTTGCAATCGTCATGGGAGCCATGGCGGCGAGAGCGGCCTTAGCCGTGACACCGTCGGCCGCCGGCTCACTGCCGGCACTGATCGGCAATCCGGCCGAAGTGACCGACCTGACCGTCACCGGCCCGGTCAACGCCTATGACCTCGACTTTATCGACACCCACATGCCGCAGCTGCTGCGCCTCGACCTTAGCGGCGCCACCATCGAAGCCGGCAACGGCCGGCGTCTGCGCGGCATCTCGTACCACCCCGCAGGCCGCATCCCGGCACGCATATTCACGGGCTCGCCTGTCCGCGAACTTCTGCTGCCCGATGCCGGCGACATCACCGTAGGCGACGGAGCATTCGCCGGCTCGGCCATCGAATCGATCTCTGTCCGGGCCAATGTCAAGGATATGGGCAACGGCGCCTTCAGCGGCTGCACGGCGCTCAAGACCGTCACGCTTGCCGTCGGCACCGTGGGCGAATCGGCTTTCGCCGGCTGTACGGCGCTCGAAAGCGTTACTCTGACGGCTCCGGTCGCCGTGGCGGACTATGCTTTCGCCGACTGCTCGTCCCTGACCGCAGTGGACGGCGCGTCGAACATCACTTCAATCGGGCGGCGCGCATTCGCCAACTGCGCGGCACTGGCCGGTTTCAGCTTCGGCAGCGGACTGACCGATATCGGCGACGAGGCATTTCTGGCAGCCGGCCTGCGCGAAGCCGACCTCACGCCCTGCAAGGCCCTCGACGGCATAGGCGAATGGGCATTCGCCCACATGCCCCGGCTCGAGTCGCTCGACCTGGGGAAAGCCTCATGGATCGGCCGCGGAATCGTATTCGACTGTCCCCGGCTGAAGCATCTCAACTTCCCGAATGAGGCCGACACAGTGCCCGACCTGGCCTATGCCAAAAACACTGCGCTCGACACCACCGGCATCATGCACGACGAGGTGACCTACATAGGCGACAACGCCATGCACGGGATGTCGCAAGTGACTACTTTCACCCTCCCCGCCTCGCTCCAATATATCGGCGACGGCGCCATGGAGGGCATGACAAGCCTGCAGCGCATCAACATATCGGCGACAACGCCTCCCGCAACCGGCGAAGACGTATGGAATGGTCTCGACCAGCCCAAAATCGTGCTTCAGGTACCCGATGCCGCCGCAGACAGCTACCGCGCCGCCGACCAGTGGCGTAATTTCGCGATTTACAGCGTCAGCGGCATCGACGACGTGCTCGACGATGCCGCCGGCGAAAGCCTCCGCGCCCGCTTCGAAGGCGACCGCCTCGTGGTCGAGTCGGCCGGTCTCGATCTTATCCGCGTAAGTCTGTACAATGTCGGTGGCCTACTGCTCGACTCGGCCGAAGCTCCGGCCGGGCGCGCCGAATTCGATACCGCCGGTTCGGCCGACCGCGTCTACCTCATAGGCGCAGTGATGGCCGACGGGCGCTCCGCATCCCTTAAAATAGCCAAGAACTGATGGGCAAGAACAAACTGAGCAAGTTTGCCGAAATGAACACCATCGACCTGGTGTTCCAGTATCCCTACGGACGCCTGCGCGAGGAGGGTTTCGACTCATTCCCGCTCAAGGGCAGCTGGGGGGCGGAATTCTTCGGCAATGATCACCCCATCGTCGTAGAACTCGGCTGCGGCAAGGGTGAGTACACCGTTGGGCTCGCGCAGCTATACCCCGGGTGCAACTTCATCGGCATCGACATCAAGGGCGCGCGCATGCACGCAGGCGCCACCCGCGCACGCGACCTGGGGCTGCCCAACGTAGCCTTTCTGCGCACATCGATCGAACTGCTCGAAGCTTTCTTCGCACCCGGCGAGATCGCCGGCCTGTGGATAACCTTCCCCGACCCGCAGATGAAAAAGGTCAACAAGCGCCTCACCGGCACCCGCTTCATGCAGCTCTACCGCCGCGTATGCGCTCCTGACGCCCTGGTCAAGCTCAAGACCGACAGCCCCTTTCTCTACAGCTATACCCGCGCGATGGCGCAGCTCAACGCTCTGGAAATCATCACCGACACCCCCGACCTGTACCACGCAGGCATGGATGGCGATCCCATCCTCGGCATCCGCACCCACTACGAAACACAGTGGCTTGCCCGCGGCCTCTCGATCAAATATCTGGTATGGCGTCTGGGCCAGGACACGCCTCTGGCAGAGCCTGAAGACGACTTCGAACACGATACATACCGCTCATACTCGCGCGGATACATCCAACAGGGCGACCTTGCGCCAGTACTGAGCAAATCATAAAGCAGATAAGATGTCTATCACACTGTACCCCAACCTCATACTCGACGCGCTCCGCAATGTGAAATATCCAGGCAGCGCAAAGAACATCGTCGAAGCCGGCATGGTAGAGGACGACATGCGCATCGACGGCAACCACGTGAGCTTCTCGCTCATTTTCGACAAGGCCACGGATCCGTTCATCAAATCGGTGGTGAAAAGCGCCCAGGCCGCTATCCGCGCATTCGCGTCGGCGGACGCCGAAGCCGAAATCCATGTCAAGACACCTCAGGCTGCGCGGGCCGAAGCCGAACAGCCCGTTCTGCCCGGCGTCCGCAACATCATCGGCGTCAGTTCCGGCAAGGGCGGCGTCGGCAAGTCGACCGTAGCGGCAAACCTGGCTGTCGCCCTTGCAGGCGAAGGCTATAGTGTCGGCCTGCTCGACGCCGACATTTTCGGACCGTCGGTTCCCCGTATGTTCGGCATTGAAAACGAACAGTTATACATGCACGAGGTCGATGGCCGACAGCTCATCATTCCAATCGAACGCTACGGTGTGAAACTGCTGTCGATCGGACTGGTAATTGATCCCGACAAGGCGGCGCTGTGGCGCGGTTCTATGGCATCGAATGCCCTTAAACAGCTCATTGAGCAGGCCGACTGGGGTGAACTCGACTACTTCCTGATAGATATGCCTCCCGGCACGAGCGATATCCATCTGACACTGGTCCAGACTTTGGGCATCACCGGCGCGCTCGTAGTCACTACTCCGCAGGAAGTCGCCCTGGCCGACGCACGCAAAGGCATCGCCATGTTCCGCGAACCCAAGATCAACGTTCCCGTCCTCGGCATAGTCGACAACATGGCCTGGTTCACCCCCGAAAAACACCCCGACGAGCGCTACTACATCTTCGGCAACGACGCCAACGTCGACCGCGTGGCAGCCGAATATGGCGTACCGGTACTGGCGCGCATTCCGCTGGTGGCTGCCGTAGGCGACCACAACGATGCCGGTCTGCCCATCGTGGCCGACAACTCCAACCCCGCATCCCAGCCATTCAGCCATCTTGCGCATGTAGTGGTCGAAGCCGTCGACGCCCGCAACCACGAGCTGCCTCCGACCATTAAAGTCAACGTCACGCAAAAATGAAGATACTCGTCATCAACGGCCCCAATCTCAACCTGCTGGGGCGCCGGCAACCTGAAATATACGGCACGGCCTCCCTCGATGAAATCGCCGCTGATCTGGGCGACCGCTTTCCCGCCGAGCAGTTTCTGTGGCTGCAGTCCAATCATGAGGGCGACCTGATCGACTATCTCCACGAAGCGGCCTACGGCGACGAACCTGCCGACGGCATCATACTCAACGCCGGAGGATACAGCCACACATCCGTTGCACTGGCCGACGCCGTCGCTGCCATTCCTGTGCCGGTCGTCGAAGTCCATCTGTCCAACATCGCCGCCCGCGAGGACTTCCGCCACCGCTCGTTGCTCTCGTCCGTCGCCGCCGGCACCATCCAGGGCTTCGGCGCCGAAGTCTACCCCCTCGCAGTCGGCGCCCTCCTCGCCCTGCACAAAAAATAGCACAGATATTCCCCGAAATTTCAGCAAATTACATCGTTTTATAAGAAATCTTTCTTTGCAAAGAAAAAAATATGTGATTTTTTATTCTTGCAAAGAAAGATTTTTGTAACTTTGTGAACATTTGAAGAATATGGACAGAATTTATGAAATTTCCGCTCGCCTTACCGGCGAACTCAATGCTCCGCTCAGACGATATCTCTACCACCGCATTGAATGGGACGACAGACTTATTATGATAAAAGGCGCCAGAGGTGTCGGTAAGACAACCATGTTGAAGCAGCAATGCTGGGAAAAAGGCGAAAGAGGTGTCTACACATCGCTCGACCAGCTAATTTTCAACGATCTTACTATACTTCAGCTCGCTGACTACCACTACAAACACGGTGGAACACATATATATCTTGACGAAGTTCACCGGTACCCCCGGCCCAACTGGGAGCAGGAACTGAAAATTATATACGACAGCTATCCCGGACTTCACATTGTCTTCACCGGCTCGTCGCTTCTGCATCTCAACAGCAAAGTCGCCGACCTATCGCGGCGGGTGGCAGTATATGATCTCAGAGGTCTGTCATTCCGCGAATACCTGAATTTCACCGGTAATTACGGATTTGAACCACACAATCTTCCGGATATTCTCAAAAACCACCGATCGATCGCAGCAGATATTTCAACGCGTATACGAATCATAGGCGAATTCGAAAAATATCTGAAAAACGGATATTATCCTTTCTTTATGGATAGTTCCGAAAGCACTTACATACAGAGAGTCGAAAGACTTGTGCTTTCGGTCATAGACCTCGATATTCCCGCAATCACTTCAGTTGAATACGAAACGCTTCTTAAACTCAAGAAACTACTTGTTGTACTCGCCGAGCAGATGCCGTTCGTACCCAATATTACAAACCTTTCTCGTGATGTGGAGGTGACTCGCAATCAGCTGATGAAATTTTTCACGCTGCTGACCGACGGAGCAATACTTAGAACTCTTATGGATGCCACTACACACCCCAAACATGCCTCCAAACCTGAAAAGATTCTCTTTGACAATCCGTCCGTGATGCAGGCACTCGGTATTATTCATAAAATCGGTACTGTCAGGGAGAGCTTCGTAGCTTCCATGCTCAGTAGTCAGGGAAAACTGTTTGCTGCTAAAGAGGGTGATTTTCTGCTTGACCGCAACTATCTTTTTGAAGTCGGAGGAAAGAACAAGGGCTTCTCACAAATCGCTGATAAGCCTAACAGCTATGTCGTAGCCGATGATATAGAAATAGGCGTCGGAAACAAAATTCCCCTATGGATTTTAGGATTCCTATATTAAGAATCGTTCCGTCTAAATACGACGATTGCGGGCTTCCTGCGCTTGGAAGTCCGCAATCGTCATAGAAGGAATCTTTTTCTTCGTTTCGCTGTCGTTTCTTGCTCTGGCGTGTCCTGTAGCACTTTCAGCCTCAGAGTGGAATTTCAATTCCGGACGTGCCGGGGATGCGATCAGCGCTTGGCTTGTGTGTTTTTGCCTATATAACGCCGGGTTAGCAGAAAAAGTTTTGAGAAAGTTACAGATTCGTCAGAAATCCGTCACAAATATTACACGGGCGCCGGCCGGTTCGGTCAGATTTATAACCCACCACGATGTGGCATCGGTGCGACGGACAAGCTCCGCAGACTTCACACCGACGTTCTTACCATTGACACTCAGCGTTTCAGCCTTGGGATTGAAGTCAATCCGACTGCCGTCTGTCACGTCCACGCAGTACAAGCTCCCCGCGTCGGTGCTTCCGAAAATAATACCTCCTGAGTCATATAAAAATGTTACACCCGGTGTAACAACACGCTGCCGCCCATCGGCAAGCGCCTCGGCAAGCTCGGTATCTTCGGTCTGACCGGGGCGGTCGGGTGTGCCTGGAATGGAGCCGGGCCGCTGACCGGGCTCCTGCGGATCAGACGAACAGGCTGCGGCCAAAAGACATATGATTATCGGTACTATCGGCTTCATGGACGTATCTCGATTTTAATGACGCCGCGGGCAGTGCGGCTTGTGAATGACAGCTCATGCACGCCAATGCCGACGTCCGACAGGCTTATACGGTCGTCCTCGACAGGCACACCGTCGAGTTTCCAGGCTGCATCGGACGGAACGTACGGCGATGTAAACCACAGCAGACTGTCGGCGGCCACGGAATACGTTGCCTTGAGAGGCACAGGCTTCAGGTCAGGCTCTACAGGTCCCGGGGGATCGGGTGGTGTCGGGGGATCAGGATTATCGGGCGGCGTAGGCGGATCGGACGGAATTTCGAAATTGTCGCCGGCCCGCGCGCCCCACAGATACTCGGCCAGGTCGGGATACTCGACAAAGGGGTTGACATTGTCCTGCCGCTGCCCCTGCAGGGCGCATTCAGCACGCTCGCGGTCGTCGACCGGATCGCTGCGGTGCCACTGAAGGAGCAGGTCGCTGCCGAGCGGACGCAGCAGGGGCCAGCCGCCGTCCTCGAGCAATACGGTGCCTTGACTGCGCCACAGCCGCTGAGGATATATGACGGCGAGATACATCAGTCTACGTGCAAGATCGCCGCGGCGATCATCAGCGGGCATCCAGGCGTTGACCTCGGCTCCGCCCACAATTGCTATGCCGACGGCCCAGCCTTCGCCTTCCTGAGTCGGACGGACGACCTGGGCGGGCATGTACGCACCGCGGGCCGCTGCAAGCGCCGGAGGCCCGAGCAATTCGTTGAAAGCATCAGCCGGCGCGTCGGCATACCACCACTCTTCGGGGATCACTGCCATACGCTCCGACTCACCGGTCCACCATGAGGCTGGCGGATCCGCCGACGGGGCCGCGGCCGGGCGGAAACGATCGGCTATATACGACGCGAGCGACGCGCCGCTCAGAGCGGCCGCCACGGGCACGCAGGCCGCAAGAGCCAATGTCAACAGCTTGAATTTCACGCCTTCAAAGTTATGCATTTTTTCCGATTCAGCGACCTAAGAGACGAAAAAAATTAAAAAAGCCCCCTTTTAACAAGATTTTTTGTATCTTTGTGCGTTAAGTAAATATGGAGAATCAGCAGACAGCCGACATCGGCCTGCGTCAGGCGCAGGCGACCGTCGACCGGTGGATCACCACGGTCGGCGTTCGCTACTTCTCGCCGCTGACCAATATGGCCGTCCTGGCCGAGGAGACCGGCGAAGTGGCGCGAGTGATGGCGCGCCGCTACGGCGACCAGTCGTTCAAGCCCGGCGAGTCCGACACACTGGCCGACGAACTGGCCGACGTCATGTGGGTGGTGATGGCGATCGCCAACCAGAGCGGCATCGACCTGGCCGAAGCCTTCGCCCGCAATCTCGAAAAGAAGACTAAACGCGACGCGTGCCGTCACCTCGAGAACCCCAAACTCAGACAAGACTAACACAAAACCACTAAACATTCAAGAATATGAGCGACAAGTATCAAGACGCCATCGGCAAGAGCCGCGTCACCGAAGATGACGCCGCCGTGGCTGCCGCGGTTGAAAAAATAATCACCGAACACTTCGAGGAAAACAACAATACCGAAGTCTATAAATTCCTGTTCAACACCATCGACCTTACCACACTTAAGGCTACGGACTCGCCTCAGTCGGTGGCACAGTTCACCGAACGCGTCAACGCCTTCGACGAGGAATATCCGATGCTGAACAATGTGGCCGCTATCTGCGTCTACCCGAATTTCGCGCCGGTCGTACGTGCCGTTCTCGAGGTATCGAAAGTCGACATAGCCTGCGTGTCGGGCGCATTCCCCTCGTCGCAGTCGTTCAATGAAGTGAAGATCGCCGAGACAGCCCTTGCAGTCGACGGCGGTGCTGACGAGATCGACATCGTACTCAACGTCGGCAACTTCCTCGACGGCGACTACGAGGCCGTATGCGACGAGATCATCGAGCAGAAAGCCGCATGCCGCGACGCCCGCCTGAAAGTGATCCTCGAGACCGGAGCGCTGAAAACGGCCTCCAACATCAAGAAAGCTTCGGTGCTGTCGCTCTTCTCGGGGGCCGATTTTCTGAAGACCTCCACCGGCAAGGAGTTCCCCGGAGCCTCGCTCGAAGCCGCCTACATCATGTGCCAGTGCATCAAAGAGTACTACGAAGCCACGGGCACCCAGGTAGGCTTCAAGGCAGCCGGCGGCGTCGCCACCACCGAGGACGCCGTCAAGTACTACACCCTTGTGAAGGAAGTTCTCGGCGAAAAGTGGCTCACCAACGAATACTTCCGTCTTGGAGCCTCGCGCCTGGCCAATCACCTGCTGAGCGATATTCTGGGCAAGGAAACCAAGTTCTTCTGATCTTCCGCGCATGAAAATCTGGATCCATATCAACGGCATGCAGCAGGGGCCTTACGACCTTGAACAGCTGCGCGTGATGGCGGTGTCGCCCGACACCCCCGTGTGGTACGAAGGCCTGGAAGGCTGGCTGCCGGCCTCGAAAGCGCCGGCAACGGCGGTGCTGTTCGGCAACTCACAGCCTACCCCTCCACCCCCAGCAGCTCCCACAACCGCGCAGACTTATATGCCGGCCGGGCGGCCGCCGACATTCATGGGCTGGTCGATACTGCTGACGGTGCTGTGCTGCTCGCCTATAGCCATTGCAGCCATCATCACCGGGGCCATGTCTTCGTCGCGTTACAACGCGGGCGATCTGACAGGCGCACGGCGCCTGTCGCTGACCACCGAATGGCTTCTGATTTTCGCCATCGTATTCGCGTTCGTCACCGCCCCGCTGGGCATGGTGTTCTTCTTCTGACCCACATGCGGCCGTGAGCACAAAGCGCAAAATATTAGCGACCACTGCTATCATCAGCGTGGTCGCTTATTTAATATACCTTTGGGCACACGACCCGGCCACGTCGGCAGCCCCGCAGTGCTTGTTTCACAGGCTTACGGGTTACGACTGCCCGGGGTGCGGCTCGCAGCGTGCCCTGTATTCGATCATGCACGGACGCTTCGACGCCGCCTGGCGCTACAATGCGGCCATATTCTTTGCTATTCCTCTGGCCGCCTTATACTTATCGGCTCCGCGGCAGTGGCGGAATTATCTCGTCAGGCCGTCGGTTATCGTTGCAGTACTCCTGATGATAATTGTGTGGTGGATCCTACGCAACGTTATATGATGTAATTAAAGAATTTATAATGCATAATTCATAATTATGCATTCTAAATTCTTAATTGTTAAATATTTACGGTGGTGGGGATTTCGCGGGCGATAGAGTGGTCGAGCGATATGAGGGTCTCGGTGCCCGTCACGCCCGGGATCATCTGGATCTTGTTGTTGAGCAGATCCATCAGATGCTCGTTGTCGCGGGCATAGAGCTTGATAAGCATGGTATAGGGGCCGGTAGTAAAGTGGCACTCCACAATCTCCGGAATCTTTTCGAACTCGGGTACTACGTCGCGGTACATGGCACCGCGCTCGAGGTTGACGCCGATATAGGTGCAGGTGGTGTAGCCGAGCACTTTGGGATTGACGTGGTAGCCCGAACCGGTGATGACGTTAAGTTCGATCAGCCGCTGGATGCGCTGATGGATCGCTGCGCGCGACACTCCGCAGGCCACTGCGACATCCTTGGAAGGGATGCGTGCGTTGCGCATGACAATTTGTAAAATTTTTCTGTCGAGATTGTCTATTTTTTCCATGTGTATGATAAAAAGTAAGTCTTTTAGTATATTGTGTATTTTTATGAGCAAAGATAATACAATTATTAAAAAATTGTATCGATAGAGTAATGATTTAACATTATTTCACCTAAAATTGCCATATTTTTGTCCGTTTTTGCGAATTTCGCAACAGAATATTACCTTTCAGAATGATATTTCGAAGATCTGAAAAGGCACCCGGACATCCTCGCGGATGATCGCGGCCGAGGCACTCCGGTAGACATGTCCGCTGCCGCCCCGGCTGCAGCGGCGACTGACCAACGGATGGCTTGCCGGAACAGCGACAGCCACACGGTAGTCAATCCGCGTGTCGGCACCTGCGCAGGCCACAACCATGTCGGCCGAATCGGCATCGCGGCCGGCCGGCATGGCCCCCGGCGAGGCCGCCCTGATCACCGCCGCTATAGCCCGGCGCTGCGACGCGTCGCCGCAGGCCACGGCGTAGGTGGCAGGGCGCAGGTCGAGCGCCACGCGGTAGAGCAGGCGGCAGTCGATCGTGGCCGGAGTTTCGGGCAGCGTGCGGTAGGCATAGTAGGCCATGCCCTGCGGCAGACGGACCACCTCGCGCACATAGCGGTATGCCGACGGCGAATGGACGCCGAAGCCCAGCGCGTGGCGCAGCCGCTTGTATGACTCGATCAGGCCCACCGGCGGCGGTATTCGACAAACAGGGCGGCCAGGAGCAGCAGATAGATGATCGAGACGCTGGCATAGGCCACGGCACCGGTCGTGTGCAGCGAGTCGGGGTCGAAAGTCATCACTATCTCGTGGCGGCCGGCCGGAACGGACAGAGCGCGCAGGATATAGTTGACGCGGCCCAGCTCGACGGGCTCGCCGTCGACGGTGGCTTTCCAGCCCCAGGGGAACCACACTTCGGAGAACACGCCGATAGCGGGCGTGCGCGTATCGCTCACGTAGCTTACGCGGTTGGGCGTATAGCCGGTGAGCATGATGGTGTCGCCGGGCGCGAGCGAGCCCGTCAATTGCCCGAGAACGCGTGAGAAGCGCTCGTCGGCCACTGCGGCGCGCGAGGGGTCGAGTGTCTCGAGAGCCTTCATCTCGGCGTCGGCGCCGGCCACATAGCCGATCGAGTCGACGAGCCAGGCGGGGCCGAGGGCATGAGGATTCACAAGCAGCGGCTGCTGCGGATCGCCGGTTATGATATAGCGGGCATTGAGCATATCGAGCATACGGTAGCCGGCGCGCAACTGGCGCACGACATCCTGCGACTCCGGCGGATAAGAGGCCGCGATGCTGTCGTCGCGAAGTTCGGGATAGTATCCGGCACGGGCCACGATGCCGAGACGGCGCTGGATCATGTCCTCATAGCGGTTGAGCTTGGCTGCGTGGTAGCCGCCTACCATCTTGTGGAAGTACGAGCGGTCGGGAGCCTCGAAGCCGGGCACGTCCATCACGCGGTAGTACGAAGTGTCCTGAAGTATGGCCTTGTCGATGGCGTCGGGAACGAATTCGGGGGCAGAAGCGGTAACTGCGGTAAAGCTGTCGTGCGACACATAGCGCTTGTCGACACCGTACAGGTCAATGAATACGGCCACGCCGATAATGGCCGCCGAGACACGGCCGCGGCACCATCCGCGCATGTAGCCAAAGATGGCCAGCAGAGCCACGAGCACGAAGAACAGCGAGCGCAGGCCGTCGCTGCGGACCATACCGCTGCGCAGGCCGTCGACGGCAGCGGCGTTTTCGGGATTGGCGAGCGAGTACTGGAAAGCAAGCTGCTGGGCCTGGGCCTCGGAGTAGCCGTTCTGCATGGCCATCTGGGTGAGTTGCTGAGACAGCGCGGCGGAAGTCTCGCGGTCGGCTTCGGTGACGGTGTCGCCGTATATGCCGGGCATGAGCCACGCTGCAAGGCAGAGCAGCACGCACACACCGCCTGCTATGCACAGCGGACGGGCGTATTTCTTCAGCGAATCCGGCTCGGAAAGCACCTTGGCCAAAGCAAGTATCGCCAGGAGCGGCATGGTGAACTCGGCGATGACGAGAATGCTCTCGACAGCGCGGAACTTATTGTAAAGCGGGAAGTTGTATATGAAAAGATCGGTGAGCGACGCGAAATTGTCGCCCCAGGCCAGGAGTATGGACACGGCGGTCATGATTACAAGCGCCCACTTGACGGGCCCCTTGACGATAATGCATCCGAGCAGAAACAGCAAGCATACGGCTGCCCCGACATATACGGGGCCGTTAGTTCCCTCGGTGCCGTTGAAGTACTGGGGCAGGTAAGGCAGCAGCTGCGCGGCCGATGACTGGAGGTAAGGAGCCGCGCCGTCGAGCCGGTCGAGCCCCATGTACACCATGCGGCCACCCTCGGGACGGGCGCTGGCTCCGCCCTTGATATCGGGGATGAGCAGCGAGAACGTCTCCGACACGCCATAGCTCCAGCCGACGATCTGCTCGCGCGGCATGCCGCCTGTAGGGCGCGCGGCAGGAGCGGCGGCGTTGGCAGCGGGCAGCGGCGTGAGCTCGCTCTGGCTGCGCTTGGTTTCCTTGGAGTATTCGTAGGTGTTGTAGAGGCTCGGCAGATTGGCTCCTACTGCCAGGGTGCCGGCTCCGAGGGTCACGCAGGAGGCTATGGCCCAGCGGCGTACCGTCTTGCTGCGGACAGCCTCGACAAGCCACGCGACGACCAGGGCAGCCATCACGAACGCGAAGTAGTAGGTCATCTGCGGATGGTTGGCGTTGAGCTGCAGCATGGCGGCCACGGCCGTCAGCGCCGCGCCGGTCACGTAGCGGCCGCGGTAGGTCAGAACCAGGCCGGCAATTGTCGGCGGTATGTAGCAGAGAGTCACGAATTTCCATATGTGGCCCGCTCCTATGATGATGACGAAGTACGACGACAGGCCCCAGGCCACCGCTCCGATCAGCGCGTAGTACCAGCGCAGACGCAGCGTAAAGAGCAGAATCAGGAAACCGGCCATCATCATGAACAGCAGATTAGACGGCGCGGGCAGCCCCAGGCCGTAGAGCGTGTTGATCCAGTCGAACAGGCGGTTCGAGGGGTACGTAGGCGAAATCTGGAATGTGGGCATGCCGCCGAAGAGCGAGTTGGTCCACAGGGCCTGCTCGCCGGTGGCCTCATAGTAAGCCTTGCCTTCCTGGCCGTTGGCGGCGCCCTGCTGCATATCGGCCTGGCGCAGCGAGTTGCCCTCGAAATTGTCGGGGTAGAAGAAAATCAGCGACACGGCCGCCAGCACGGCGACTGACACGAAGAACCCCCATACCTGCGGGTTGCGTATCCATTCTTTTATCTTGTTCATAAGCCTGGAGTTTTCACTATTACTTTATTTGCTTCGGTGGGTGTCACGCGGATGTAGAAGCCCGGAGCGGGATTGGCCGAGTCGACGCGCACGCCGTTGATATTATAGTACGTGACGGACTCGTCGCGGTCATATCCGAGATCGGGAATGCCCTGCACGCCGGTCAGATACACCGTGATGCTCTTGATGCGGCTCTGGCGCGACGAAGTGAACACCACGCTCGCGGGACGTTCGTCCTCGGCAGGCTCCCAGGTACAGCTGTAGTAATCGTATGCGCCGCTGTCGACGGTGAAGTCGATATCCGACGTACCCGACTCGCTCAGCTCGAACGTCACGCCCGAAATGTACATCGACGGCGTCGCCGAGCTTACAGTCATGCGGTCGCCGTCGTAGATGCGCAGGTCGCAGCCGGCGTCGTACGAATGATATAGGCGCACATGCGTGTTACCCTCCTCAGTGGCCTCGAATGTAAGAGCGGCGTACGAACTGCTGAACGAACGGCCGTCGAGCGGCACCCATTCCGAACGGGCCGGCTCCTCGACGGCAGGCGTCAGCGTCGACGGAGCGTTGAAATTGAAGTGTGCGGCTACGGCGTGATCGTCGTTCGATATCCAGAATGCCGCCGCAGTCAGTTCGCTGGGCTGCATGCCGTCGCAGAAGGCGCGAGCGCTGATGTAGCAGTCGGTGCGGAGCTCTATGGGCGAGGTGTACAGAGGCGAGGTCAACGTAGGGTCGCTCCCGTCGGTCGTATAGTGGATCACCGCGTCGAGCGTCGGACAGCTGATCGCGACCATGGTGCCGGCGGGCAGCGTGCCTCCGGCCGGCGACAGTACCGGTGCCGCCACTTGCTCCTTTTCGGGCTCCACCACGCCGTTGGCGGTATCGTAGTAGACTGTGATCGAACGGATGTACAGACGCTTGGTGGCGTCGAGCGTCAGCGCCGATATCTTCTGCGGCGCCAGCGTCGGAATATCGATGCGGTAATCGGCGAACTCCGTCTCCTCGACGGTCACCGTCTCCGAATTCAGCGAAATCATCGCCCCGGCGTCGCGGTTGCTGTTGTAGCGGGCCGCGTTCACCACGTAATATTCCGGGATGATCGACGCGTTTTCAGTCAGATGTATGTTGAACTTGCCGTCGTTCTTCGACGAGCCAAGCTTAATGCAGTCCTTTTCCGGGAAGACATTCACCACACTCGTCACCGATTCTATGTAACCTCGGCCTTTGGCTATGGCAGTAGTGAAATCGCTGTTGTCGAGCGTCTGAGTCGACGAAAATTCGGCCCCGAACTCTATCGTATAGCTGCGGATCTCGGCCTGCGCGGCCACGGCCGTCCCCGCCAGCATTATTGCAAAAATCAATCCTTTCATATCTCATTCATTTCAACCCGCAAAGATACAAAAAATCCCCGACCCCGCCAACACGGCGTCTTACCCTTCTCATCATAAAATAGCGATGGTCAGGGCGGGGGAGGGGCGGCGGAGCGGGATTTGCGCTTGACGTAGTCGGTGAGGTAGACGGTGAAGAGGGGGAAGATGATCATGCCGGCGATCGGAAGGACGACAGCCACGATGCGGCCGGCGACGGTCATGGGGTTGACGTAGCAGCCGACGGTGCCCATGTTCATGAAGGCCCACCACAAGGCCGTCCAGTAGGTGTCGACCTGCGGATTGACGACGTGCTCGCACTGGTAGAAGATCAGCGAACAGAAGTAAACGACCATCATCAGCATCACGAGGTACGACATGAAGAACGATGTGATGGCGTTCGAGGAGAAGTAGCCGAATACGATCGACAGGGCAAGGGCGCCGCGGGCAAGGGGAATGAACCGCACGAAGTAGAGGGCATCGGGCGTCAGATGTATGTCAGTGAGGGAGATGAGGTTGAGGTACGGAATCGAGAGCAGCAGAAATAGCAGGCGCGAGCGGATATAGCGCCACTTGCGTGGAGCGAAATACATCTCGACGAAGAAATCGACGATAAACACCACGCAGACCCATAGCTGGAAGGTCATGTAATTGCTATTCTGAAGGAAATCGACTTCCTCGAACGTGTCGAGCGAAATATACACGATCAGCAGCACCGAGAGCACGAGCACGACGGTGTGCATGGTCCACAGCACAATCGGGCCGACTTTGCAGTGTCGACCCGGGCTGGTGGCTGTCTTTGGTACGTCTGATGGCATTGTGATGAATTTTGCGACGCATTGCGCGCCTGTATCGAATTATTTTACTTAAAACAAGGATGCGGTTAAAATTGTTTTTCGTAACTTAGCACCTGCGATGAAACAGACGGCATTTCCCGACTATGCGACACTGCGGCGGCGCTACGAAGCCTATCTGCTGCTCGAGCGCGGCTTGAGCGAGAACACCCGCGAGGCTTATCTGGCCGACGCCGACCGGCTGCAGGATTTCCTGCGCGGGCGCGGCGTCGACTTCGACCGCACCGACGTGCAGACGCTCTCCGACTTCGTGGCGTCGCTTGCCGACCTGGGCATAGCGCCGCGCTCGATAGCCCGGACGGTATCGGGCATCAAGTCGGTGTTCCGCTATCTGCGCCTCGAGCGCGAGATCGACGCCAATCCGGCCCTGCTGCTCGACACGCCGCGCATCGGCCGTCACCTGCCGACGGTGCTGTCGGTTGGCGAGATCGACAGCATGATCGCGGCTATCGATCCTGAGTCGCCGACGGCGCTGCGCAACCATGCCATCATCGAGACTCTCTACGGCTGCGGGCTGCGCGTGAGCGAGCTCTGCGACATGCGCCTGAGCCGTATCGACTTCACCCGGGGCATGGCACTCATCGAGGGCAAGGGCAGCAAGGAGCGCATCGTACCTATGTCGGACAGCTCGCTGGAGCTGATCCGCCGCTACGTGTCCACCGACCGCGCCTCCCTGCGCATCGACCGCGGCGAAGAGGACATCGTCTTCCTCAACGTCCGCGGCCACCGGCTCACGCGCCAGATGGTTTTCACCGTGCTGCGGCAACTGGCAGCCCTGGCCGGTATACGCACCGTCATATCGCCACACACGCTGCGCCACTCGTTCGCCACACACCTGCTCGAGGGGGGCGCCAACCTGCGCGCCATCCAGCAGATGCTCGGCCACGAGAGCATCTCGACCACCGAAATCTACCTGCATATGGACAACTCGCACCTGCGCGACGAAATTCTGCGTCACCATCCGCGCAACCGACGCCACACAACCGACTGAACATCCTATGTATCAGACCTTAGAATGCCTTGCCCTGCGCACCGTCCGGTACGACGACCGGCGGTCGATCGTCGCCGCCTGGAGCCGCCAGCTCGGCCGCCTCTCGCTCGCGGTGCCCGACGGATCGGGCCGCGAGGCGCGACGACGACGAGCCCTGATGATGCCGCTGAGCCTCTTTGCAGGCGAGGTCGACATACGCCCCGGGCGCGACATCCACGCCATACGCGACGTGCGGCCGCTCGCCGTCGCGGCCGACACCGCCTCCGACCCGGCCAAATCGGTCGTAGCCCTCTTCCTGGCCGAGGCACTCGAGCGCCTGCTGCGTATCCCGGCGGCAGACGAGGCGCTCACTGCCTTCATCTTCGACGCCGTCGGGCGTCTCAACCGCCTCGGCAGTGCGGCCGCCGTGGCCAATTTTCCGATAATCTTCCTGAGCCGCCTCGCCGCCTATCTGGGCATCGCGCCCGACCCCACGCAGTGGCGCCCCGGATCGTGGCTCGACCTTGCGGAAGGCATCTACCGCACCACTCCGCCCACGTCGGGTCCGTATCTCGATCCGGCGCAGAGCGCCGTAGCGGCCATGATCGGGCGCCTCGGCTTCGACAGCGGCCGCCGTATGCGCCTGCCGCGCCCCCTCCGGCGCGAGATCCTCGACCGCATCCTCGAATACTACACCCTGCACTACACCCGCCTCGACAACCTCAACTCCCTGCCCGTGGTCAAGGAAATCTTCTGATGAGCTGCCTTTAAAAAAAATTATACGACTTACCGCTCCATGGCTTCGAGGAAACGAGCGCGGAAAGTATCGCCCACCGGGATGGTGGACGAGGCGACTGTCAGCGACGAGCGGTCGAACGCGGCAATGTGGCGCAGACCGACGATGAACGACCGGTGCACACGCATGAAGCGGTCCGACGGCAGCTGGGCCTCCGCGGCTTTCATGCTCATCTGCGTCAGCACGGCGCGGTCGCGGTCGGCCACAAATATCTTCACATAGTCTTTCAGTCCCTCTATGTAGAGGATGTCGGCCACGGGAATGCGCACCTGGCGGTAGTCGCTGCGCACCGTCAGGCAGTCGTCGGAGGGTGCGGCGGCAGCAGGCGCGGCAACGCGCCCCGCGACGCGCCCGACAGCCTCGCTGAATTCCTCGAAACTTACCGGTTTGAGCAGATAGTCGGCGGCGTGGACGCGGAACCCCTCGAATGCATAGTCGCGGTAGGCCGTCACGAAGATAATCTGCGTGCCCGATCCGGCGGCCGCGCGCGCAAGCTCCAGTCCGGTCATGTGGGGCATCTGTATGTCGAGTATGGCCAGATCGACCCCTCCGGCGCGGATCGCGGCCAGGGCGTCGGCGGCCGAAATGAACGTACCGACGGTCTCGAGCGAGTCGATCCGGCGGCTATAGCTCTCGAGCAGCCTGACAGCCAGAGGCTCGTCGTCGGCGATTATGCATCTGCATTTTGACATGGGCGGTCGATAGTGACTTTGGCGGTGAATATATTGCCGGCCAGCGAAGTATTCAGCGAAGCCCGCTGACCGTAGATCAGCTCCAGGCGCCGGCGCAGATTGGCCAGACCTACGCCTGCATGCGACGGATCGTGCCGCGCGCCGGTGTCGACGCGGTTGACGGTCGTACACTCGATCCGCGACGCGTCGGCCCGCAGCGTTATCTCTATCGGATCTTCGGCGCATGTGGTATTGCCGTGCTTGAAAGCATTCTCTATAAGCGTCACGAACAGTAGCGGGGGCACGGTTACGGCAGCCTGCGGGTCGATATCGACTGTCACACGGATAGGCCTGTCGCCAAGCCGCAGACGCATCAGTTCCACATAGTTGTCGATAAACTCGACCTCACGTCCGATGGCTACCCGCTCCGGATTCTCGTAGACCACATAGCGGAGCAGCGCCGACAGGTCGTGGACGGCCCGCTGAGCCTCTTCGGGCGAAATCTCTATAAGAGAGTATATCGTATTGAGCGTATTGAACAGAAAATGCGGATTGAGCTGGCTGCGGAGGCTGTTCAGCTCGTTTTCTCGGTGATCAGCCGCAAGCTGGCTACGCCGCCGCTCCAGATCGAGCCAGCGCCCCGACAGTCGCATGGCCAGCGCCAGCGTCACCGTCAGAATCAGCATGATGACATCGCGCAGGATGAACGACAGCGACGCCGCCATCACATGCAGTTCGGGCATCGATGCGAAGCGTCGCGGACGGCCCACATGTCCGCGGTTGAAGGCATACATTACCAGCGTAACCGCCGCGATCAGCGCCAGATTCCAAAGGATGAAACTAAGCCAGCGCTTGCGTCGCGTCAGCGTCCGGTCGATGATCACGAAATAATTGATGTAGAACACCAGAATCATCAGCCCCGACTTGGCATAGATGTGCCACGGCGTGTGCGCCCCGTGCGGACGCCCCGACACCGCGTAGCCCAACAGCATCTCCGGCAGAATGAAGATAATGGCCACAAACAGCAGATGCGTCAGCACTGTCGCAATCCTCCTTGACCGCCCCTCCCTATGAATAAATGCTTCCATTTTTACATGATAAAATCATCGGGTTGTTGTGTTGCGCCGGTTTCTATCGAGCGGGGAGGGAATCGGTGGTGATGTAGTCGCAGCCGATGGATTCGAAGTAGGTGAAGCGCGCCGGATCGTTGACGGTCCAGACGTTGACAGGTAGGCCGGCGGCGTGGAACCGCTCGACGACTTCCGGGGTGACGGCATCGTGGCGGATGTCGATGCCCATATTATGTCGGACACACCAGTCGAAGTTCTCGTCGACCTTGGTCTGAACGAGAAGCTGCAGGTCGACGTCGGGATAGTTGGCACGGATATATTCGAGGCACGGTTTCATGGAGGTGAGGATCATGCAGCGGTCGCGCATGCCGGCCGAGTCGATGAAAGCGATCAGGGCCGGGATGCCCGAGCAGTCGTTGCTGTTGATGCCGGTGGCCCATTTGAGTTCGATCAGAGGACGGATGCCGTATTGGCGGCAGATGCGCAGCATGTCGCCGAGGGTGGCGAGCCGCCCGGTGTAGGTGCGGCCCCAGCGCGTCTGCACGAGTGTGTCGCTCCGGAGCTCGGCGAGGGTGGATGTGGGCACGGCGTGTCGCCCTCCGAGACGCCCGGTCGAATCGTCGTGACAGAGGACGAATGTGCCGTCGGCGGCCACTTTAACATCGCTTTCGAGGAAGGGATATCCGCGGCGGGCGCCTGCCTCAAGGGCCTCGACCGAGCTTTCGACTCCGACATTGCTGCCGCGGTGGCCGACAACCACGGGGCGCGCCGAGGTCAGGGCGGCCAGCGCGCCTGCCAGGGCAAGTATTATCAGCGGTTTTTTCATGGCAAAGTTCTGTTTTCGGCAAAGGTATGAATTCCGCGCGACACAGGCAAGACGTTTTCGCACTTTCCCGAGGGATAGATTGTTATATATATATTCAGAAATACAAGACTGATATGGATATAAACTCACTGTTTGATCTCAGCGGCAAGGTTGCCGTTGTGACGGGCGGCGCCGACGGCATCGGCCGGGCAGCCGCCGAGATACTTGCAGCGGCAGGCGCGTCGGTCGTGATCGGCGACCTCAATGTGGAAAAGGGCCGACAGACGGCCGCCGCCATCGAAGCGGCCGGACACCGGGCCATAGCCGTGGAATGCAATGTACTCGACGACGCGCAGCTCGTCGGTCTGATCGACGCGGCCGTGGCGGCGTTCGGCACGGTCAACATTCTGGTCAACAACGCCGGCATGGGAGGCGGAGGACGCGAGAATCCCTTCGACATCGACCGCGGCTACGTCGAACGCATCTACAGCATCAACGTGTTCGCGCCCTGGCGGCTTTGCCAGCTGGCGGTGCCGCACATGGCGCGCTCGGGCTACGGCAGCATCGTCAACATCACGTCGATGAGCAGCATCGACACCGATGCGGCCATGGAGGTGTACGCCTCATCGAAAGCTGCGCTGAACCATCTGGCGCGCAATCTTGCCTACGACTTCGGGCCTATGGGGGTTCGCATCAACAACGTAGGTCCGGGCGCCACCCGCACACACGCGCTGGCCGGAATCCTGACGCCCGAGCTCGAGGAGCGGATGCTGGCCCATACGCCGCTGAAGCGCCTGGGCGAGGTGAGCGACATAGCCGGCGCCATCCTCTACTTCGCCGCTCCCGTCTCGGCCTGGGTGAGCGGCCAGGTGCTGTTCGTCAACGGCGGGGGAAGCCAGACACTCGACTCGACGCCCCGCTCGCTGCCGCGCCAGTCGTAAGCGTGGCTCCGGCGACGCAGCCGATTGCTTTTATTGGCGGAAATGCTTAACTTTGCGCGATGAAAAAGCGGTTCGTGAAATTTCCGATGGTGGCCTTGGCGGCGGCCGCCGTGGCGTTGGGTGCCACGGCTCAGACGCGGCGCACTCTCGAAAATCCCGGGCCGGCACACAACCCCTATTACACGGGCTACAACTACCGCATCGACGAGGAGGGTGACACCATACTGGTGCTTCACCTGACCGGCATCACATGCTTCCCGCCCATCAAGTTCAAAAACCGCGATGAAGAGAAATTCTACTGGCGCACGGTCCGCGACGTGCGCCTGACGCTGCCCTACGCCAAGCTCATCGGCGAGACACTGATCGAGACGTACGAATACATCGAGACCTTCCCGACGACCCGCGAGCGCGAGCAGTATCTGAAGCAGATGGAGAAGGCCCTGTTCGCGCAGTACAAGCCGGTACTGAAGCGTTTCAGCAAGCGCCAGGCACGCATGCTCGTGAAGCTGATCCAGCGCGAGACCCACCAGTCAAGCTACGACATCGTCAAGGCCTTCCTGGGCTCTTTCCGCGCCACTTTCTGGCAGGGATTCGGCAAGCTTTTCGGCGTGAGCCTCAAAAGCGACTTCCAACCCGACAAAAACAGAGACGACGCGATCATCGACCGCGTCGCCACACTGATTGAGCAGGGAAGCCTTTGAAAATTGAGAATTTAGAATTTAGAATTTAGAATTTAAAATTCAGAATTGGCGCGGCTGGGCGCCAGGCTAATTAATTATCTATTTTTTCGACTTCGAGGGGTTCGTTGATGACCTCGTGCCAGGGCAGGCCCTGCTTGGCCAGCTCGGCCAGGAAAGGATCGGGGTCGAATTCCTCGACATTGTGCACGCCGGGCTTGACCCACTTGCCGGTGAGGAACATCATGGCGCCCGTCATGGCCGGTACGCCGGTGGTGTAGCTGACGGCCTGGGTGCCAGTCTCGCGGTAGGCATCCTCATGAGAGCAGTTGTTGTAGATGTAGTAGGTGAGCGGCTTGCCGTCCTTGCCGACACCGGCGATGCGGCAGCCGATCGAGGTCTGGCCGTGGTAGTTCTCGCCGAGCTCCTGCGGATTGGGGAGGACGGCCTTGAGGAACTGCAGGGGCACGATCTTGGTGCCGTTGTAGTCGATTTCGTCGATGCGGGCCATACCGATGTCCTGGATCACGCGCAAGTGTGTCAGATACTCCTGGCCGAAGGTCATCCAAAAGCGGGCGCGCTTGATGGTCGGATAGTTGGCCACGAGCGACTCGAGCTCCTCGTGGTAGAGCAGATACGACTCGCGCGGGCCGATCTCGGGATAGTTCAGCGTCTGATGCACCTCGAGCGGACCAGTGGTGATCCACTTGCCGTCGCGCCAGTAACGGCCGTTCTGCGTGATCTCGCGGATGTTGATCTCGGGGTTGAAGTTGGTGGCGAAGGCCTTGCCGTGGTTGCCGGCGTTGCAGTCGACAATATCGAGATACTCCATGGCCGAGAAGTAGTGCTTGGCAGCGTAGGCGGTGAACACGCCCGACACGCCCGGGTCGAAGCCACAACCAAGTATAGCGGTCAGTCCTGCCTTCTCGAAGCGCTCGCGGTAGGCCCACTGCCACGAATACTCGAAATGGGCTACGTCGCGGGGCTCATAGTTGGCCGTGTCGAGGTAGTTGACGCCACACTCGAGGCAGGCGTCCATGATGGTAAGGTCCTGGTAGGGCAGAGCCACGTTGATGACCATATCGGGCTTGTGGCGCCGGAAAAGCTCCACGAGTTCGTCGACGCTGTCGGCGTCGACACGGTCGGTGGTGACGTTGTCGCGGCCGATGGCGCGCGCCAGGGCGTCGCATTTGGCCTTGTTGCGCGAGGCGATAACTATTTCAGTGAAAACCTGCGGGTTCTGGGCACATTTGTGTGCCACTACGGTACCGACTCCGCCGGCACCGATGATGATTACTTTTGACATTTATCGGTTTGCGTTTGATTGATTTTCTTTTTCGATGACGATGACATGCTGTGGCGGTCGACGGCGATGCATATGAACGTGAACAGCCCCAGAACTATCAGCAACAGAGTGTTGCATCCGAGTACCAGATTGGCAAACGCGCCGGCGCGGGCAGCGTCGAGTCCGTAGATGCCCAGGCCGAATATCACGGCCCACTGCCAGGGGCCGATGCCACCGTTGGACGGCACACCCATCGACACCGACGATAGCACGAACACCACCAGGGCGGCAGTCATACCGTATCGGTCGAGTATATCCTGTGTGAAGCCGAACCCCTTGAGCGCCACATACATCTGCAGGAAGAAACAACCCCAGATACCAACTGTCCACAGGAGCCAGCGGCCTCGGCCGGGCATCTTCAGCACCACAATGAAGCCCTGCCAGAGCTCCACCACGGCTGTCTGTATCTTTTTGACGAGCGAATTGCCGTTCTTGCGCTTCATGAACCACCAGCAGAAGGCAACCAGAGCCACGAATGCGGCCCATAGCCACGGAGAGGCCAGCAGCGACATAAGCCAGCGGTAAGTCTCCTCGTTCTGCCCCAGATACTCCATGATAGAGCCTGACGCCAGCGCGAACGCCACCAGCGTGAGCAGAAGCACCGTCAGCGTGTCAGCAAAACGATCGGCCACCATCGAACCGAATACGGTGGTGAACGGCGCGTGCTGGCGTGCGGCTATGTAGCCTGTACGCCAGACCTCGCCCAGACGGGGAAACACCAGATTCACCGAATACGTACCGAAGATACTCAGCACCAGGAAGAAAAACGGCGGATCGACACCCAGCGCCTTGAGCTGAATCTGCCAGCGCAGGGCGCGGAATATGTGCGAGAATACCGCCAGTCCGAGGCCGAGCGCTATCCAGCCGAAGCGGCACTCAGTGGTGATGGTGCGCCACATGGCGCTGAAGTCGAAGTCGCGGAACAGCAGCCAGCACAGCCCCACACTTATGATCATGGGGATGGCGAATTTCAGGACCGCGGCGAGCGGCGACTTTTTCTTCTGTGCTACAGCAGTTTCGGGCATTTCAATTGTCAGCTATGCAGGTAAGACCAGGTATCGGTAACTTTATAACAAATTCCGGCACGCAAAAGTAGCAAAAAAATCGCAGTTTTCAGGCCATATCGCGCTGAAAACGGCTTTTGAGGCAATCAGAAGTCGCTGAACAGCTGCGGCCGGATGACTATTCCGACGCGGAGCTGGCTCTTGAAGACTTTGTAATCGAGCAGACCTTCGCCGTAGCCGTTGTAGTACTGAAGGAAAATGTACTGGTTGACGCGGGTCGACCACCGGTAGGCGAGTTCAATGATGGTGTTGTAGTTGAGATTCCATCCCTTGCGCTTGACCAGTGTCACCGAACCGGTAAACTTTCGGTTATCGGTCGATGCCTGAACACCGCACTGGTATATGCCACTGTATTTCAGAATGTCGCGGTTGTTCTCGCCGTCGACGATCGGAATCCACACCTTGCCGAACACCATCAGATTGGGGTCGATGATTATGTTGGCGGCGAGCGAGATCTTGTTCCACGAGCGCGACCAGATGCTGTCGCGGCCGTTGCTCTCGTGCTCCACTATGAGACTAAGCTTGCCTATGTAGCGGTTCTTGACAAACAGAGGCTTCGTAAGTCCGATGCCGGGGTTGAAGTTGAGATCGGTCATCGGCATGGAGTTCTCGAGGACGTTCCAGAAACATTTCTGGCTGTAGAAGAGGTAGAGATATGTGCCCCAGGGCAGCGTGGCGTTGGTCAGACGCTGAGCCACCGAGATCTGAAACTTGATGTTGGTGTTCTTGCGCGTGGGCTTGGGGCCGATGCTCGGGCCGAATATGAAGTAGTTGTCCTTGTACAGGCCGAAATAGGGCTGATTGCGGAAATCGCGTCGGATGCTGTCGGGATCGAAGCGCTGGTCGTTGGTCGAGAGAATCTGGGCGCCTGCCTGCATGGAGGCGAGCGCCGCAATCAGAAGTATCAGCAGACGGCGTATGGATTGCATCGCATATGTGTTTTAAACGGTGCAAAGATATGAATTTTTGCCGAAACAGCTGCGCCGGCAGGCAAAATACTCCAATATTCTCGACAAAAATCCATAAATAATGCCCGGAGCGCTTACTCCTTGATGCCGTAGGCGAGGTCGCCGGCGTCGCCGAGGCCCGGCACTATGTAGCTGTGTGCGTTGATCTCATCGTCGATCACGCCGACCCAGAGAGTCGAGTCCGCGGGCATGATGCCCTGCAGATAGTCGACAGCCTTGCGCGAGGCGATCACCGAGGCGATGTGCACGCTGTCGGGGGTACCCTTGGTGAGCAGAGCGCGGTAGCTGAGTTCCATCGATGCGCCCGTAGCAAGCATGGGATCGCAAAGAATGAGCGTCTTGCCTTCGAGGCGGGGCGAGGCGAGATATTCGATGAACACGTCGAAGCTCTCCTTCTCCTTGTACTTGCGGTAAGCCGACACGAAGGCATTCTCGGCGCGGTCGAAGAAGTCGAGAAAACCCTGGTGGAAAGGCACGCCGGCACGGAAGATGGTCCCGAGCACTATCGGTTCGGCCACTACATCGCAATCAGCCTTTCCGAGCGGCGTATCCACAGTCTCTTTCCGGTATTTGAGCGTCTTGCTTATCTCATATGCCATGATCTCACCGGTGCGCTGCAGATTGCGGCGGAAACGCATGGGGTCGCTGTGGATATCGGTAGAACGCATCTCGAGCAGATACTGGCTCATCAGCGAAGGAGTCTCGGCAAAGTTATATACTTTCATTTTCAAACGGTTTTATGTCACAACAATCTTGAGGGTCTAAAATTTTGCGAATTTAGTAAAAATTTGTCATATCGGCCACTCATTTGATAATTTTATCATAACTTTGCACCGGATTTTTAACTATAATTTATAGAGAAATGTCAACAAACACAGTAGACAACACCCGCAAGGTCACTACGATACGGCTTAGCGAGATGAAGCGGCGCGGCGAGAAGATCGCCATGCTCACCGCTTACGACTACTCGCTGGCCCGTCTGGTCGACGAAGCCGGCATCGATGTGATACTCGTAGGCGACTCCGCCTCGAACGTGATGATCGGCAATCCGACGACCCTGCCCATAACCCTCGATCAGATGATATACCACGCCAAGTGCGTGACCAACGCCGCCCGGCGCGCCCTGGTGGTATGCGACATGCCGTTCGGCTCATATCAGGGCAACTCGAAGGAAGCCCTCAGCTCGGCCATCCGCATCATGAAGGAAAGCGGCGCCGAAGCCGTCAAGATCGAAGGGGGCGCCGAGATCCGCGAATCGATCGAGCGCATCCTCACCGCCGGCATCCCCGTGATGGGCCACCTGGGCCTGACGCCGCAGTCGATCAACAAGTTCGGCACCTACGCCGTGCGCGCCAAGGAAGAGGCCGAGGCCGAAAAGCTCGTCGCCGACGCCAAGATGCTCGAGGAAATCGGCTGCTTCGCGCTCGTGCTCGAGAAGATACCCGCGGCGCTCGCCGCCCGCGTTGCTTCCGAGATCTCGATACCCGTTATCGGCATCGGTGCCGGTTCGGGCGTCGACGGCCAGGTGCTGGTGCTCCAGGACATGCTCGGCATCAACCAGGGCTTCTCGCCGAAGTTCCTCCGCCGTTACGCCGACCTCGGCACCGTGATCCACGACGCCATCGGCCAGTACGTCAATGACGTGAAAGCCGTCAACTTCCCCTCCCCCTCCGAGCAATACTGATCCAGCCGTCAAATACACAGAAAAGGCCGCTTTGTGCGGCCTTTTTCTGTGTATAGTGATGTCAAGGGTGTCAGAGGGAGGATTTGACGCGGGAGAGGTAGTTGAGGAGGCCCTGGACTATGTGCTCGGCCAGGCGGGTGCGGTAGGCGGGGTCGGCCAGCAGTTCTTCCTCGGGCAGCGACGACATGAACAGGACCTCGACAAGGGCGTTGGGGTACTGCGTGGGCATGTTGAGCGAGAAGTTGAAGTTGCCGGTCAGGCCGAAGTCGGCCACGCCGAGCTTCAGCATCGATTCGTGAAGATCCTGAGCCAGGGCGCGGTTGGAGATGTGTTTGTAGTAGGCGCTGGTGCCCATCGGCACGAGCGGATTTCCCGAGGCGTTGTTGTGGACGCTGATGGCTATGTCGACGCCGCCCTGGCGCCATATGCGCTTGCGCTCGGTCATCGACGGGCCGGTGTCGCCGTCGCGGGTCAGAACGACCGTGGCACCCATGCCGCGCAGCATTTCGGCAGCCTTGAGCACGATGTCGAGGTTGACTTCCTTTTCGGTAAGGCCCGAAGGCGAGATGGCGCCGGGATATTCGCCGCCGTGGCCTGCGTCGAGGCCGATGACGAGATCCTTGACTTCGAGTGACGACGGACGGTGACGTACGTCGATGACGAGATTGTTGCCCTCGTAGTCGACGTCGTAGCCCCAGCTGTATTTATCTTTCAGACGGATGACGAAAGTGAGCGCGTCCTGACTGTCGCGGCGCAGGTCGAGATAGTCTACCATGGCCGGTGTGCTACGCTGGGTCACCCAGTTGGAATTGTTGGTGGCGCCGTAGAGGGTCACGAGTATCGTCGAGGGGTCTATCTCGGCGCGGTCGTAGAAGGCAAGACGACGCGGAAGCGACACGACGATGCGGTCTGTAGAGTCGTTGTTGAAGATTGAGATCGAACCGGTATTGACCACAGCACCGCCGCGGCCGCCGGCCTCAACAGCCGATTTCTGAATGTAGGCGTGATCCGATTCGCCAAGGGCGACGCGGTAGAGGTTGCCGGTCTCGCCGTCGGCTGTCAGTTCGATTCCGTCGGTGATGAAGCTCATCTTCGAACCGCCAAGGCGGTCTGAGCCGTTGCCGTGCTGCAGATAGGCGCCCGGACGGGTGACGACATTGACCGGCTCGGAAAGATCGGTGGTGACAGGCGCTCCGGCACGCTGTGAGGCGGGCCGCTCGGTCATATATACAAGCCGCACGTCGCGCCGGGTGACGTCTCGGCCTCGACGCGCTGTGACGGGTACGATGTTCTCGCCGGGCTTGAGGGTGAGTTCGGCACCGAACGACCCGGTACGGTAGACGTGGCAGTCGCGGCCGTCGACTGTGGCCTCGGCTCCCGGGTCGGTGACTCCGATCAGGTAGTAACGTTCGGCGTATACGGTATCGGTGGGCTGTTCGTCGCGGTAAATTTTCAGCGACGGGCCTTTTGCGGCCAGAATCGCGGGGGTGGCCAGCATGGCAGCCGCTATTAATACAGGTAATTTCATGGATGTGTAATAGTTGTTATGCGTAACTGACGCAAAAGTACGAAATTTTCGCGAACCGGCCAACAACTGCGTCAGAACCACTTGATCTTGCGCAGCACAATATATGTGGCTACCGTGAGCACTACGGCTATTCCGACTATAATGAAAAACGAGCCGCGCAACGACGCAAGCCACAGACTGTCGACATTCATGCCGTAGAAAGAGGCTATCAGTGTCGGGATCATCAATATAATTGTGATGCTGGTCATGCGCTTCATTATGTCGTTGACATTATTGGAGATAATCGAAGCATAGGCGTCCATCGTACCCGCGAGGATGTCGGAATAGACACCGACGGTGTTGTCGGCCTGCTTCATCTCTATCTCGAGGTCTTCGAGCAGGTCTGCATCGCAGTCGTCGGCGTAGGCCCGGCGCAGGTGTTCGATCAGTGCCTCGTTGCCGTGGATCGAAGTGTTGAAGAATACCAAAGTCTTCTGCAGTCGCATCAGTATCATCAGGTCGCGGTTGCGCACGCTCTTGCGTAGCTCTTTTTCGGCTGCGTTGACCCTCGAATCGATCTCGCGCAGATACTTCAGAAACCACCAGGTTGTCACCCAGAGCATGCGCATGATGAAATCCTGGCGCTTGGTGATCACCAGCGAACGTCGCCTCGTAAATTCGATGAAGCTGTCCACCACTTCCGTCTTATGATAGCAGACCGTGACGATCGACTCATCGTTGGTCAGTATTCCGAGCGGCACGGTGGTGTACGGCATGTCGCCCTCCGGATCAGGCATCGGAACGCGCAGAATTGTCATAAGCCAGCCGTCCTCGCTATCGACACGCGGACGCTCGTCGATATCGCCCAGCGATTCGATGAAACCCTCGGGCACTCCAAGACGCGACGTCAGAAACTCGATGTCCGCGGCATCAGGCTGCTCGATATTGATCCACGAGTCAGGCTCCCACTGCTCGCGGTCGACGAAACCGTTGTCGGCATGCAGATATCTTTTCATAGGACAGTTTGCCCGGGAAATCCTCGGGCATTATTAAGAACGCACCGGCTTCCTCCAAAGTTCAACCGTAATACCCGTGCTATAAAAAATTTGAAAGTGCGCTACTTCGCAGTAACGCACCTCCCTCATAACCAAAATTCAAGTATATATTGTGAGTCTAACAAAACGTTATCCTAAGAAGAATCGTATCTTACTTTTGACGATGCAAAGTTAATACGCGAAAGACGCCGTCGCAACAAAAATAATGTTTACAAACGTTATTAATTGTTAACCATAGCATATATACCTGCACTTTCACAGGTGATATTCAATAAATTATTCGAAGATGTAGGTAATTACGGCGACTGCTCTTTCGGGTGCCTTGTCGTCGGTGCGCGTGTAACGGCGCTTAAGGATCTCCGCCTTGACGGCCTCACGTAGTGCCCTATCAGTGGCAGCGGGAGCCTTGCCGCCGTCGATGAAGCTGATTTCCTTGACCGACCCGTCGCGCCCGATTACTACACGCACCTTTATTGACCCGGTGACGGTCGACGGGATCTTGCGGTAAGCGGGCACGATCCATCCGCCGTTGGCTTTGCCTTGGGCATGACCGTGATATGTATTGTCGGTGCCGTCAGGCGAACCGCTGTCGCCGGGCGTCTTGCCGGGATACTGCGTGCGCTGGCGTCCGTCGGCGCGGTCGAATGCCCCCTTGACATTGGAATTAGCACGCCGGCGCACCTGACCGTTCTGGTCATTGTCAGCCGCGGGCCCGGGCTTTTCGGATGCGGGATCTACTTTCTGCTTAACCGGAGCCGGACGTTTCGCCGTAACGGGTGTCTGCGGCTTGCCGGCCTGACCGGCATCCGCCAGATCGGATCCGCTGACCGGCTCGGGTTCCGACAGATTGTCCTGCTCGGTCTCGTTATAGGCCGGTGACGCCTCGTCGGGGACACCTGAAAGCGGGTGAGGCATCTCGATGACATCGAAATACATCTCCTCGTCGGCCACTGTAACCTGGCCCTGACGCTGAGGGGGCCACGTACGGTCCTTCGCCGAGGCCGTCAGATGGGTCAGACACAGCGTGACGAGCGCGCCTACCGCAAGCAGCAGCGTTATAAGGAGTGCTATGAGTTTCTGGCGATTCATCGGCTGGATGATGGACGGGTGGCGAGTACCATTTTGATTGAATTGGCCGCCCCCATGTTGAGGACTTCGACTACCTTGCCGTACGACACGGCTGAGTCGGCATATACGGCTATCGCCGCCTCTGAGTCCTCTGGCTGAGCGGCTACATAGCCCTGCAGCCCGATGATGAGGCTGTCGGGGCTCACGGATACCAGGTCGCCGTCGTCGTAGCTGACATAGTAGGCGCCGTCGCGGTCGATAAAGACACGGGTCGAAGGCTTCTCCGGAGTCTGCTCGACACCTTCGGGAAGGTTGACCTCAATGGCCGTAGGGAAGATATAGGTCGACGTGACCATGAAGAACACAAGCAGCAGGAATATGACATCGGTCATAGATGCCATCGAGAAAGCCGCCATGATGTTTTGCTGACGTTTGAGAGCCATGGTGCATAAGTTTGGGAAGGTAACGGATCAGGCGGGTTCGTTGAGCAGGTCCATAAATTCCATGGTGCGCGCCTCCATCTGGTTCATAACCTTGTTGATGCGGGCTACCAGGAAATTGTAGGCAAACAGGGCTGCGATACCCACGATAAGGCCGGCGACAGTGGTTGAAAGAGCCGTGTAGATGCCTCCGGCGAAGGAATTGATCTGAGCGGCATTGCCGGCGTTGGCAATCGAGTAGAATGCCTGCACCATGCCTATAACAGTACCTAAAAAGCCGAGCATCGGCGCTCCGGCAGCTGTGGTGGCGAGCCATGGGAGCCCCTTCGATAGATTGGCGACCTCGAGGTTGCCGGTGTTCTCGATGGCCACGAGCACATCGTTCATCGGTCGGCCTATGCGGCTGATGCCCTTGGCAATGAGGCGACCGAAGGGAGTGGCGGTCGAACGGCACAGGTTGAGGGCGCTCTCGATCTCTCCTTCATGGATATAGTCGCGGATACGCTTCATGAAGGAATCGTCGCAGCGCGAGGCGGCGCGGATCACGAGCAGGCGCTCGACAAAGATATATATGCACACCAGAGCCAGGAGGGCGATCGGAATCATAATCCATCCGCCTTCGACACAGAGTTCCCACAGTGAGGGTGAAGTTTCTTTCATTTTTGTTTTGATTCTTAGGTTTTGTGTATTTAGACTTACGGATGCGCCCGTAGGTTTAACGCAGACAGGCCAGATAGCTCTTGATGGTCTGTTCAAGGCCGAGATACAGGGCGTCGCAGATGAGAGCGTGGCCGATCGACACCTCGTTGAGCCACGGGAGCGACTTGCTGAAGAATTCGAGATTCTGCAGGTTCAGGTCGTGGCCGGCGTTGATGCCAAGGCCGAGGTTGTGGGCTGTGCGCGAAGCCTCGACGAACGGAGTTACCGCAGCCTCGCGGTCGGCCTCATAAGCATCCGCATAAGGTTTGGTATACAGTTCGACGCGGTCGGCGCCAGTAGCAGCTGCGGCCCGGATGACTGCCGGATCCGTTCCTACGAAAATCGACGAGCGTATGCCGTGCTCCTTGAGTGTGTCGACAACCGAAGTGAGAAGTTCACCGTTGGCTTCTACATCCCATCCGGCCGACGAAGTGAGCGCATCGGCTGCATCGGGGACCAGCGTCACCTGCTCGGGCCGCGTGCGGAGTACCAGTTCCATGAATTCAGGTGACGGATAGCCCTCGATATTGAATTCTACCTTGACCAGAGGCCGCAGGGCAAAGACATCGGCGCGGCGGATGTGGCGCTCGTCGGGGCGCGGATGCACCGTGATGCCCTGTGCACCGAAATCCTGACAGTCGACGGCCACTTTTTCGACCGACGGCTGGTTCTCCCCGCGGGCGTTGCGCAGGGTTGCTACCTTGTTGATATTGACACTGAGGCGTGTCATTGGCTTTTTATAATTCACTGTCTTAACTTTTCAGTTGAATGGATGGAATTTGAGAAAAATTTCGTAATTTTGTATCAGGTTCCGACTACAAAATTAGTCGAAATAAATCTAATGACGAAAGAAAATCAACTAAAAGCGGCCAAAAAAGAGTCGATGGAGGTGTTTTTTCCACCGAATGCCGACTCAAGCCGTCTGCTGATCGGGTGCAGCTACGATGACTACATAGCCTCGCGCATAGCACGGGCTGTGGAGGATGTCGACGCGCGCCTGCTCAATCTCAACGTCACTTCGCTGGAAGTGGAGGGGCAGCAGGTGGTGGCGGCTCTGCGCGTCGACCACCGCAACCCCGACTCGGTAGTCCGCTCGCTCGAACGCTATGGCTACACGGTGATCAACAGCGACTCCCCGGCACCAGACGATGACACCTTGCGCGACCGCTACGAACAGTTAATGAAATATCTATCGTTATGAAACTGGCTATCTACGGCTCGCGGCGTCAGGAGCCATATATCGACCAAATAGCAGCGTTCTTCGACAGCCTCAGCCGCCGCGGCGACGAAGTGACGGTCCACAGCAAACTGTACTCTTACCTGCTGTATATGATACCGCGGTCACTGGGATGCGTTCGCCGGGTCACGGACTCACCTGATTTCACAGCCGACTATGCCGTATGTATAGGCGGCGACGGATCATTTCTGCGCACAGCAGCCTGGGTAGCCGACAAAGAAATACCCATCATAGGCGTCAATACCGGTCATCTCGGGTATCTGGCTTCGCTGCCTGTGGAAGAAATAGTGAAACTGCCCGAAATCCTTGCCGTAGGTGACCTGCACATCGAAGACCGCTCACTCATCAAGGTTGACTGCGAGGCTGTCGACGGCTGGCCCTATGCGCTCAACGAAGTCGCCGTCACCAAGGCCGAAGGAGCATCGATTATCGACGTGAATGCCGTCATCGACGGTTGTCCGCTTGCCGACTACCGCGCCGACGGGCTACTGATAGCCACTCCGACCGGCAGCACCGCCTACAATCTGTCGGTAGGTGGCCCAATCGTGCAGCCGTCTGCTCCGGTATTTGTACTTTCACCCATAGCCGCCCACTCGCTGTCGATGCGGCCTCTGGTCATAGGCGACACATCCGAACTCGAATTCACCTGCGACAGCCGTTCACACAGCTACCGCATAGCCCTCGACGGCCGCTCCTACCATGTGCCTCTCGATTGCCCGGTGCGCCTCACCCGCGCCCCGTTCGTCGTAAAAGTCATCCGCTGCGACGGCTCGAATTTCGCCCAAACCCTCCGCACCAAACTCTCATGGGGCTAAAAACTTATTATCCTAATATGGATATTGCCCGCTATATAATGGCTATAGCGGTGCTTATAGCTCATTATAATGAATTAGCTGGCCATGACATTTATTTCCCGCTTTCATCTTTTGAAGGAGTAGGTGGTTTCTTTGCTATAAGTGGTTTTTTGATGTATCCAAGCTTTTGCCGTTCAAAATCCACGTTACAATATATTGGTGACCGTGCGAAAAGAATTCTTCCACCATATTTCTTCACTGTCATATTTTTTGCATTGGTACTGGTTTTTGTAAGTAGGTATGGTGCTTTGCAATATTTCACAAATACCGGCTTTTGGAAATATCTTGTGGCTAATATTTCATTTTTAAACTGGCTGTGTCCCGGACTTCCCGGAGTATTCGAGGGTGATATGTATTTCAATTCAGCTGTCAACGGCTCGCTTTGGACTATGAAGGTCGAATGGTGTCTTTATCTTTCAGTACCTATAGTTATATGGATGGTACGCCGTTTTAACTGGAAGAAAGAATCTATGGCAATTCTAATAATTGTTATTTCTTGTCTATATAGATTTGCTTTTTCATTTTTATATGACTATTCCGAAAAAGAAATTTACAATATTCTTGGCCGGCAGGTATTCGGTCAATTGTCATATTTCTATGCAGGCATGTACATTTATTTTATAAAAGATAAATTCTTTTTATACCGTAAATATATTCTTATAATCGGTATTGCTGCTTATTTCACAATAGATATGATTCCTTACGGTGATATTTTCCTTGCTCCTGTTTTCATAGCTGCCATAACAATGGCCTTTTCCATGCTGAGACATACAATAAGTTTTCTGAAACACGACAACAATCTTTCCTATAATATTTACTTATTACATTATCCCATAATTCAGCTTACAATTTATACGGGAATCAACAATTTGTCTGAGTGGCAATCGCTAAGTTTGATTTTTTGTTCAGTTCTTTTATTATCGTTGATCTGTTTGTATTCTGTAGAACTACCTTGTAAAAGAATAATACGAAGATAATTATATCATCATATAATTTTATATGAGCCTTTCTTCCCAGAAATACACACATCCTGTTCTCGGTAAAGTCAATCTTAAAGTTTTGTCCACGGCCAGACGGTTTACAGCCCGCTGGAAAGGTGACATTCTGCATATGACCATTCCGGCGGGAATAGATCTTGACGAATATAACCGTGTTCTCGACCGGATGACGCCCGACATTCTGGCCTCTCGCCCGGTCATAGGACGCAAATACTTTCCGGGATATACCTTTGCGAACGACCTTTTCGGCATTCGCGTGGTTGAATCGCCGCAAACCAGGAAAGGTGAAATTGATGCCATTCCATTTACAAAAGAAAAGCCGCCGGTCTATGAATTCCGCGTTGCACCCGGTACGCTCGACAGCGACAGCATTCAGTCGAGGCTTTCGAAATTTATCGGTAAATGCGCTTATGGGCCTGCAAGCCATTACTTACTGCCCGAACTCGACGAACTGATAGTCGAACTCGGTTTTCAGGACCGTGTGAGACTGACTGAAATTACCCGTGCTTCCGCAAAATACGGCGACTGTTCAAACCGCGGCAAAGTGAGGTTAGCTGCCCGTGTGCTATATATGCCGAAGCTTTTCAGACGTGCCGTTATGACTCACGAACTGGCCCATCTTGACCACTTCGATCATACTCCGCAGTTCTATGCCCGCTGGCAGCAACTGTTTCCGGAATTTGATGTGCGCACGTTTCACAAGAGGCTGCGCACAGTCGATCTGCCGTTGCTGCGCTGATCAGAGGCGGCTCAGGCAGCTTAGAAATTCGAATACTTCGCCGGCGCTCATACGGCGCTGATGACGAAGATGCGCCGCAAACGAATCGGCAATATCCAACACCGGACGATGACCGAATAGGCGCCGGTAGAAAACAAGACTTTTGTTGTAAACGTTCTCAATTTCGTCGTCGTCGAGCGAGCACTCGCTGCTGCCTTCCTCGCGCACTATATCATGGACGGCGTCCATGACTTCGGCCGGCGGCAGGGCGCCGCGCCAGCGGCAGAGCACGTTGCCGAGCAACAGACCCGAACTTAGCTGGAAACGTACGAAAAGATCGTTCCACACCAGACGCGCCGAAAAACGCGGATTGCCGCCGAAGAAAGATTCCGACGTGAGTTCAAACGCCTCTTCGCCTTCTTCAAGCGACAGCGATGCAAGATAACGCTCGCCGTCGCAGGCTACCAGTGAAATGGCCATACCGGCCAGGCCGAGGCTCTTGTCGGCCTCGTCCTTATATCGAAGTACTTCTACCATGATTTTTTCAGTTGATTACGACGATCTTCGTAACTGCGCCTTCCGACGACCCTTCGGGACCCTGCGAAGCAAATACCAGATATACACCCGATCGGACGCGCGAGCCGTCGCGGTTGCAGCCGTCCCATACGACCATGCCGCCTTCCGACCGGCCTTCCCACATGACACTGCCCTGCATATCGGCTATCTTCACCAGGGAATTATCCATCAGACCGTTGATGGTAATCCAGCCTGTGTAGTCGGGCAGCACGGGATTCGGGAATGCATATACCTCGGAATAGTCATCTGCTGCGGGAGCTGAAGTCGAACTATAGAGATATAGACCCGACGGAGTGCCGATGAGCACGTCGTTGCTTGCCTGATCGCAGGCGACGGTGTAGACCGTATTCGATACGAGAGGAGAGTTGTCCATGTCGAAATGCTCGAGTATCTCGGTACCGTCCTCACTGACAAGATACAGACCTGATGCCTGAGTGGCTACCCATTTGCGGTTGGATGGGTCGACAGCGATGTAGAGCACAGTTTCGCTTGAGAGCAGATAGTCGGCATAGTTTGTACCGTCATTGCGCGACACTTTCGGTCGAACTACTTGAAGGTTTGAACTGCCGCTCTGACCGAGCTGATTTTTGTCCTTTACGATAAAGATCCCGCTGGTAGTACCGAGCCAGATATCATTGTTTTTGTCAAGCTGCGTGCAAGCGATAAATTGTGGTGTAGATACGCCGCCGTCCTGATCCTCCAGCGCATTATACATTACAAATGAATCATCAAGAGTCGAAGCTGTACCGCGATTGTCACCGCCAACGATAACTCGCTTATATCCGCCAAGAATGTATAACATCTTGTTGGTACCTGGTATGAAATTCAGATTCATATCAAGTTTACCTTGATCTGAAGACGGCCATGCCGGTACCTCAAAATCGCTTTTTGTAAGAGAAGTTGGATCAGTGCGCAACTTATTTACTGCTGCAGCAGGAAGAACAGCTATAGGATTTTTATCGGCAGCCCATCCACCAATCCATAGATTACCGAACTGGTCAAATTTCAATGCTTCCAGATGTTGACCCCAGACAAAATTAATAGGTATTACTTTGCTTGTAAGTTCGCAAAGTACCTTTCGGTCTTTAATAAGTATAAGACCCTCAAAATTATTAGGGTGATATATAAGGTCTGGATCTACGGGATCTATCAGTGTAGCAGCAGGACCTCCGTAGAACAGCTTACTGTTGCGCAAATCCGCCTCTACCTGTGATTCTTTTGAAGTATTGCGCACACCGTAGGGATAAACAGGTGCAATCGTGCCGGTTGCCCAGTCATAACGTTCGCAGATGAAGGGCAGATGCTGCGACCAGCCCGGATCGCCGGCCGGATGTGCCTCACTCATACCTTTATGGGTGATGTATACCGACGCACCGTCGGGAGAAGGCGTGCAGTAACCGGCTCCAAAATCAATCGACGCTTCCGGACGATAGCGCTCGGAGATGACTGCAGGCGCGGCGCCGCTGAAGTCAAAACAGCCTATGCCATCGTTATTGGCTGCCCATACCTCTTTCAGACCGTTGTAGCTGCCCATCACGTTGTCAGACAGTTCTTTGCCGACAGCCTTGGTCTCCACCACGTCGCCGTTGCTGTCCAATACAGTCAGACCGTTGCCGCTCAGAGCCATATAGCCGTCCTTGGTGCGGAAGAATGATTTCAGATCAGGCACGTCAGTCACCTTTTCGAAGCCGGATGTACCGGCGGCAACATCAATTTTCAGCTTATATATAGCCTTATTGACAATATATAGGAACCGGTTGTCGTCAAGCGGCAGAATCTGATCTATCGCGGCGCTGCCGAGTGGTTTGAATTTGTCAAGCGAATTGTGGCGCTCGTTCAGCGGCGAGTAGCACAGCTTATAGTCGAGTACGGTGAAGAGATATTCCTTGTTGGCCATGATTATCGACAGACCTTTGTCGTAGATGGCCGATTCGGTGACGCAATGGTTCTGATCGTCGTAGATGACCAGGCCGAATTCCGTGGCTATGTAGATGCGGTTGTTGGCGAAGAACACACTGTTGACAGACTTTTTCGTCGTGAGATTGGCTGTCTTTATCTCAGGCATGTTAACCACGTTGCCGTCGTCGTAGATAAGGTCGATATTGCCGTTGGTGTACACCACCATCAGATAATGATTGTCCGTGTTGTAGTGCAGGGAAGCTATACCGCTGTCGGAAATTCGCGTGCCGGGCGTGTAATAGACGGTCTCGTTGTACTCCTTGTCATAGCTGTATAGCGAGCCTCCAGTCAGATAATAGACTTTCGCCGGTGTATCGATCACCGAAGTGAAGAATTCGCCGGCCATCGGAAATATCTTCCATGATCCCGGCGCATGCTGGGCCGAAGCGCCTAACCAGCCTATCGACAGAGCGAGCAGAAGAAAGAGTTTTTTTATCATATTGACAATGTATTCTTATATATAATGTATGGTCTGTCAGTTTTTGCCGTTAAGATATTCGATGAGCAGGCGTGTTGCCCGGCCGCGGTGGCTGACAGCGTTTTTCTCGTCGGCCGATGCTTCGGCAAAGGTCTTGTCCCAGCCAAGGGGCCTGAACACCGGATCGTATCCGAATCCGCCACATCCGGCCGGTTCGCAGGTGATCTCGCCCTCGACCGCGCCTTCGAAGAGCCGTACCGTGCCGCTGCCCTCAGTCAGGGCTATGACGGTGCGGAAGCGTGCACGGCGGTCGGCCTTTCCGGCGAGATTTCTCAGCAGCAGAGCCGTATTGGCCGCGCTGTCGTGGCCTTCACCGCCGGCGTAGCGCGCGCTAAAGACTCCCGGAGCTCCGCCAAGGCTGTCGACAAACAGACCTGTGTCGTCGGCGAAGCAGTCGTAGCCGTAGCGGTCGCGCACCCAGCAGGCTTTTTGGCGCGCATTGCCTTCGATAGTGTCGGATGTCTCGGGGATATCGTCGTGACACCCTATATCGGCCAGCGACAGTATTTCGAAACTGTCGTCTGCTATGCTGCGCAACTCTTCGAGCTTGTGGGCGTTGTTGGTAGCAAAGACTATTTTCCTTCTCATCGGATATATTATTGCCTAATTATAACGGCGATCTGACTCGATTATTGCATTCAACCCACCACGACATTTACAATTTTCCCGGGCACTACGATAATCTTGCGGATCGTTTTGCCTTCAAGCCACTTGGCTGCGCCCTCGTTCTCCAGAGCTATTTTCTCGACTTCCTCGCGGGGAGCCGATGCGTCGACGGTGATGTTGTAGCGCGCCTTGCCGTTGAACGACACAGCGTAGGTGACGGTCGACTCGCGCAGATATTCCTCGTTCCATTTCGGCCACGGAGCGTCGTTGACGGTAGTGGTATGGCCCAGGGCCGAATGCCAGAGTTCCTCAGCCACATGAGGTGCAAACGGCGCGAGCACGATGACCAGATCTTCGAGCACACGGCGCGAATGGCATTTGCGGCGCGTAAGTTCGTTGACGCAGATCATGAATGCGGCCACCGACGTGTTGTACGAGAAGTTCTCGATGTCGGTCGTCACCTTCTTGATCAGCGTGTGGATTATCTTCAGATCCTCGGCGGCGGGCTCGCTGTCATCGACCAGCAGGGTGTCGCCCTTGTAGTAGAGGCTCCAGAGTTTTTTTATGAAGCGGTTCACGCCGTCGATGCCGTTGGTGTCCCAGGGCTTCGACTGCTCGAGCGGGCCGAGGAACATCTCATACAGGCGCAGGGTGTCGGCGCCGTAGCGTTCAACGATGTCGTCGGGATTCACGACGTTGAACATCGACTTCGACATCTTCTCCACGGCATATCCGCAGACGTACTTGCCGTCCTCGAGGATGAATTCGGCCGTCGCGAAGTCGGGGCGCCATTTCTTGAAGCCCTCGGTGTCGAGCTCGTCGTTCTTTACCAGATTGATGTCGACGCGTATCGGAGTGGTGTCATACTGATCCTTCAGCCCGTGGCTTACGAAGGTGTTGGTGTCCTTGATTCGGTACACGAAGCTCGTACGGCCCTGGATCATGCCCTGGTTGATGAGCTTACGGAACGGCTCGTCCTCGCACACCTTGCCCAGATCGTAGAGGAATTTGTTCCAGAACCGACTGTAGATAAGGTGGCCGGTGGCATGCTCCGTGCCACCGATGTAAAGGTCGACCTGACGCCAGTAGCCGTTGGCTTCAGGCGACACGAGACATTCGCTGTTGCGCGGATCCATATAGCGCAGATAGTAGGCCGACGACCCGGCGAATCCCGGCATCGTATTCAGTTCGAGCGGGAAGCCTTCCTCGGTTTTCCAGTTCTTGGCCCGGCCCAGCGGCGGCTCGCCCGTCTCGGTCGGGCGGTACTCGCTGATTTCGGGAAGCAGCAGAGGCAGCTTGTCGAATCCGAGCATCATTGGGATGCCGTCCTTATAGTATACGGGGAACGGCTCGCCCCAGTAGCGCTGGCGGCTGAAGATGGCATCGCGCAGGCGGTAGTTGACCTTCACCTTACCGATGCCTTTCTCCTCTATATATTTTTTTGTGCGGGCTATGGCTTCCTTCACCTCGAGGCCGTTGAGGTTGAGGTCGGCCGAGGCGCTGTTGATCATGCGGCCCTCCTTGGCGTCGAAGCTCTGCTCGCTGACGTCGGCGCCCTCGATCAGCGGGATGACCGGCAGGTCGAACGCGCGGGCGAAAGCATAGTCACGGCTGTCGTGGGCCGGTACGGCCATGATGGCGCCCGTGCCGTAGCCGGCCAGCACATAGTCGCTCACCCAGATCGGAATCTGTTTGCCCGTAAGCGGATTTATGGCATATGAGCCCGTGAACACGCCTGTCACTTTCTTTTCTATCATGCGCTCGCGCTCGGTCTTGTTCTTGACGGCAGCCACGTATTCGTCGACTTCGGCCTTGTGCTCGGGACGGGTAACCTGCTCTACATATTTGCTCTCGGGAGCGAGCACCATGAACGTAACGCCGAACACCGTATCGGCGCGCGTTGTGAAGATCTCCAGCTCCACGTCGCTGTCGGCCACCTTGAAGCGCATCTCAGCGCCCTCGCTGCGACCGATCCAGTTGCGCTGGGTCTCCTTGAGCGATTCGGTCCAGTCGAGACGGTCAAGCCCGTCGAGCAGGCGCTGGGCGTAGGCCGACACGCGCAGGCACCACTGATACATTAGCTTCTGCTCCACCGGATAGCCGCCGCGCACCGACAGACCCTCGCTCACCTCGTCGTTGGCAAGCACCGTACCGAGTTTCGGACACCAGTTCACCATCGTGTTGCCCAGGTAGGCGATGCGGAAGTTCATCAGCGCGTCGCTGCGCTGCTTGTCGTCCATGGCCTTCCATTCGTCGGCCGTGAACTGCACCTCGCGTCCGGCGGCATGCAGTCCCTCTGTGCCGTGCTTCTCCAGATGGGCTATCAGATCAGCTATCGGCCGCGCCTTGTCTGCCTCGGTGTCGTAATAGTGGTTGAACATCTCTATGAACGCCCACTGCGTCCACTTATAGTACTCCGGATCGCAGGTGCGGATTTCGCGGTCCCAGTCGTAGCAGAAACCGATCTTGTCGAGCTGCGAGCGGTAGCGGTTGATGTTGACCGTCGTGGTCGTCTCGGGATGCTGACCGGTCTGTATGGCATACTGCTCGGCAGGAAGCCCATAGGCGTCGTAGCCCATCGGATGTAGCACGTTGAAACCCTGCAGGCGCTTGTATCGCGAATAGATGTCGCTGGCTATGTAGCCGAGCGGATGGCCTACGTGCAGGCCCGCACCCGACGGATAAGGGAACATGTCCAGCACATAATACTTGGGCTTGTCCTTGTTTATCTCAGCCTTGTAAGTCTTGTCCTTCTTCCACTGCTCTTGCCAGCGGCTTTCAATCTCGCGGTGATTGTATTCCATATTATATCGTTCTGATTGGTCTTATTAGTCTAATTGGTCTAATTGATCCAATAATTCTTAATTATGCATTCTCAATTCTAAATTTTATATTTACTTGCTCAGCTCCAGCATCCTCTCTATGGGGCGGCGGGCGCGCTCGGCCAGGGCCGGATCAACTTCTATCTCAGGCTTCTCGTCGCGCAGGCAGCGGTAAAGCTTCTCCATCGTGTTCAGCTTCATATAATTGCAGTCGTTGCAGCCGCAGGTCGAATCAGTCGGCGGAGCCGGTATGAACGTCTTCTCCGGACAGTCCTTCTGCATCTGATGGATGATGCCGCTCTCGGTGGCCACGATGAATTCCCGGGCCTGCGACTTGCGGGCATGGTCGAGCAGCGCCGCGGTCGATCCGACCTTGTTGGCGATCAATACCAGCTGCCGGCGGCATTCGGGATGCACGAGCAGTTCGGCTCCCGGATGCTCCTTCTTCAGCTCGAGTATCTTCTCGAGCGAGAATTTCTCGTGAACATGGCAGGCGCCGTCCCACAATACCATCTGCCGGCCGGTCTGGCTGTTTATGTAGTTGCCCAGATTGCGGTCGGGTCCGAAGATGATCTTGGCGTCCTTCGGCAGCGAGTCTATCACCTTGCGGGCGTTGCCCGAGGTGACCAGCACATCCGTCAGCGCTTTCACTCCGACTGACGTGTTGACGTACGACACCACCGTGTGGCCCGGATGCTCCTCGATGAAGCGGCGGAAGTCCTCGGCCGGGCAACTGTCGGCCAGCGAGCAGCCGGCTTCAAGGTCCGGTACCAGCACCTTCTTGCCCGGGCAGAGCAGTTTCACGGTCTCACCCATGAAGTGCACGCCGCACATCACTATGATGTCGGCATCCTCGATGGTCGCCGCCTTCTGGGCCAGTGCCAGCGAGTCGCCTATGTAGTCGGCTATGTCCTGGATCGGGCCCTGCTGATAATAATGGGCCAATATGACGGCCTTCTTTTCCTTCTTCAGCTTCTTTATCTCTTCGGCGAGCTGCTGCGGGGCGAGCTTTTCAACATCCATTTTTTTATTTTTTCTATATTTTAAAAGAAAAAAATTTTAGCCATAAAAAAGACAACAATAATAATGCGTGTTGAAAATGTACAATAACTTTCCGGCCGTTTTCTTGCTTTTTTGGGTTATTGAACTGCAAGCTTAGGTTATCCACACATTATCAACGTGCGTTTTCGTTGGCAATCAATTTATTCCAAACTTTATCTACACCATGTTAATAATGTGCAAAGTTAATAAATTCTTCGCTAACAGACCGCATGATTATGTATAAAATAGGCTTAAAAACGCTCCCTTCCGTGTAAAAAAGCCTTTCTCCCCGGTTTCCGCCACCTGGGTTTTCAACACTCCGGCGACCTTTTTCAACACTTTATTGACATAGTTATTGACATGGAAAGCAGGCTTTCCAGCCTGCGCGTTGCTGATAGCAAAAGTAATTACTTCAATTGTTGTGGGGCGCAGGCTCGGAGCGCCTGCTTTCCATATCATTATAAATCTAACTTGTATAAATTAACATAATTTAACTATCGGGGGGGGTGAACATACACATTTTTCGTACCTTTGCATCCGTAACGTATCTAATGCATTACTCCTCTCTGATGGTCAAGTTGAGATTACGCCAAATATTTAAGCAAAAGCAAATTACGCAGGTCGAAATGGCCCGTCGACTCGGGGTGTCGGCCATGACGGTTTCGGGCTGGATCACCGGGCGGCGCTATCCCTCCATAGAGACCCTCGGTCAGATGTCAGAAATGCTCGATACGCCGATAACCGACTTTTTTGAATGTCCGGCCCGCGACGATATTTCCTTGCAGATTACGGTCGGCGGCCGCCGCATCACCCTCACTCCCGAGATGCTCCGCGCAGCCGAGACATGACCCCCTCCCCTCCTCCACATTATTTATAAGGCATAAACAAAGTTCAGTCAGAAATCAATCTAATCAACCTAAATAATAAACCAAAACAAAAAATCAATCATCGTATGAAAAAAGTTCTACTTCTGTTGGCTTTTCTCAGCAGTATGGTTTTTGCCTACGCTGAGACAAGTACGTTGACACTTACAGGTCCTGGCACTGGTAAGAAATCTTTTACTCAAACCACTGCTGATGCAGAAAAAGTTGAATGGTCATTTAATTTGACTACTGGAACCACTAATCAAATTGATAATAATTATGGAAGAGGTCTACAATTTGGATCTTCTTCAACATCCTGTAATCCTCTAACAGTAACTTCAAAGGGTTTAGCAGACTATACTATAACAAAAATTACAGTTAATACTACATTAGGAAATAAAGGTTCTGGAACCTTAAAAATCAAGGTAGGAGACGTAGCTTTTACAAATAATCAAATTGAAACCTATACTCTTACAAGCTCTACAAATTCTGCTAATAATGATGTTGTATTTAATGGAACTGCTAAAGGTGAAGTAACTTTGACTTATAATATTACATCTAAGGCTGTATATATTAAATATATTACTGTAGAATATACAAAAGATAATAAACCTCAGGCTACTCATGTAGCTATCAACCCGGTAGAGGGTGGTACTTTCGAAAACAGCAAAGTTGTTACTCTTACTGCTCTTGATGCAGACGAAAATGCTGTAGAAGGCACTAAGGTATTCTATACTATTGGTGACGAAACACAGCAGGAAGGCACTTCTCCTATTACCTTCACCCTTACCAAATCTGCTACCGTTAAAGCCTGGGTAGGAACCGAAGAACCCGCTTCAGCAACATTCACAATCACTGTTCCCGAGGTAAAGCCTGATGCTCCCGTATTCAAAGTAGGCGAAGAAGTTTTAACGGACGAAGATGTTACTCTGCCTTATAATTCTCAACTTACTGTTTCAGCAGTTAATGCCACCTCTCTTGAAATTGGTGTAAATGATGAAATTTCGACAGTCGAAGGCAATACAGCTACAATAGATATAAAAGAAGATGCAATTATAACTGTAACGGCTAAGAATGGCAATGAATCGACAGAAGGCATGATCATGATTACTCTTGCCGATCCGACTCTGACTGTCATGGCTGCCGGCAAGGTTGTCGAAAATGGACAAAATGTTACACTCGTTAAGGGTACTCCTATTGATGTTATTGCAGTGGGTGCAGAGACTTTGACTATTGTTGATGGTGAAGCAAATGAGATAACACCCGTAGAAGGCAAGTTTGTACCTGCAACTGATACCGAATATACTATTGAAGCTGCTCTTACCGGTCATACAAGTGCAGAAATCACTTTCAGCGTTGTCCTCGAAGAGCCCCAGACTGAAGAAATTGTCGCCACCTACGACTTTACTACCGATGGTGCTTATGGTATGACACCACAGTCAGGATCAGGTGCAGGATATGAAGATGTAATAAATAATATTCCTGCAGAAGACGTTACTTTAACATTTGATGGACAGTATCGTCTTTGGAAGAAAACAGATGATTATGAATTAAGAGTAAATAGTAACGGTTCATTTACAGTTACAGTCCCGGTCAACTGCTATATTACAAGTATTGCCTTAGAAGGATCAAAAGCTACTTTCGGATATGGCACAGGTAATAATAAAATTACTGTAAATACCTCGCAGCCTCTTATAATATCATCTGAACAAAAAGTTAAAAGTGTTACATTAACAAATAATGTTACTGATAAAGCTAAGCAGGTAGATAAAATTATTGTTACCTACACCAAGGAGAAGATTACTGCTTCGGGTGTTGTAGCTCTTGGCGAAGCTGTTGAATACAGCAATGGTCATGCCAACGTGATGACTTTCAAGCCTACTATTTATGTAGGTGGTCAGCCTATTGAGGAAAATGATTATTCTAATTTCAAGGTTTCTTTCATGGGCAAAGAAATTGGTGTGGCTGAAATGAACGCGCCTTTGAGCCAGTTCCCCTACAACAAGGATGGTAAATTCACTCTGAGCTATAATGGCGAGAATATCGAAGTAAGCGAAGTTGCCGGCTGGCCCAATATCGAATCTGATCCCGTTCTGCACAACAATGAAGGCAAGATCGATGTCGAGTATGTAAAGAATGATGACAACACGGTTGATGTTATCTATTATGTAGTTCCCGAAAATGCGCCTCAGAATATGTACTGGACCGTCAAGAGCGACGAGGAAAATGCAAATGTTTACTGGCGCGAAGGCCACACAGGCGCTGCCTGCCATTTCAATAACTTAGGTACTTGGAATGAATCCGGAATCACCGTCAATCATGTGGCAGAATTCGAGGCTCGCATAGCTTATCCTTTTGCTGTCTTGCCGGTATTCGCCTCCGCTCAGCACGTAGCTCCGCAGGCCGAAAACAACATCTTCATCAGCGAATACGAATCCACGCCTACCAAGAAAGTAAGCACGGCTAATGTCCCCGATCCTGTTGAGGGCGGTAACATCAGCGGTGTGGCTGATGTAGTTGTCGATCAGGATGCCGAGGTTGAGTTCTTCAACCTGCAGGGTGTGCGCGTCGAAGGCGAACTGACCCCCGGCCTATACATCCGCCGCCAGGGCAACCAGGCCGGCAAGGTCATCGTAAAATGAAGACAGAAGAACAGAAGATAAAAAAGTAACAAAAGTTTTTTCTGAATGCATAATGAGCTGCGCGGGGCCCCCTCCGCGCAGCTTTTTGTTGGCTGCGCGATGCCTAAGGCCTTTTGTTCTTTTAAATTCTTTCGTTCTTCTGTCTTTTTTCGTATCTTTGCGGTGACTTATCACATTTCTTACTCAGTTATTAATACCATGAGAAATTTCAAAAGTCTGCTCGCCGCGACTTTCGTACTTGGTGTGTCGGCGATGGCGCACGCCTCGACTTTCATCGGCGACCGCGCAGACTTCCGCGACGAGACTATCTATTTCGCCATGACGACGCGGTTCTACGACGGCGACCAATCCAACAACACCTACTGCTGGGACGGAATCAACAACGTCAGGGATCCGGAATGGCGCGGCGATTTCAAAGGCCTCATCGAGAAACTCGACTACATCAAGGCCCTCGGTTTCACCGCCGTGTGGATCACGCCTGTAGTCGAGAACGCCTCGGGCCTCGATTATCACGGCTACCACGCCATCAACTTCTCGAAGGTGGATCCGCGCTATGAGAGCTCGGACTGCAAGTTTCAGGACCTGATCGACGCCGCACACGCCCGCGGCATGAAGGTGGTGCTCGACATAGTGCTCCAGCATACGGGCAACTTCGGCGAGGAGCGGCTCTGCCCGATGTTCACCAAGGACTATACACAGAATCTGTCGAACATCCACAAGTCGATGCTCTTCCACCCCGACTCGAAGCTGCCGGCCAACTACAATTCGCTGCAGCCGGGCGCACAGCACGGCGCACGCCTGGCCCTGATGAAGAACACCGACGGTGTCAACCACGACACGCACAACTACTGGCACCACGTGGGCCAGAACTGGGACTGGGACGACGCCTCGCGCTGGTGGGGGCAGATCGCAGGCGACTGCGTCGACCTCAACACCGAGCATCCGACGGTCTACAACTATCTGATCGACTGCTATTCGAAATTCATCGAGATGGGCGTCGACGGCTTCCGCATCGACACCGGCGGCCACATCTCGCGCCTTACATTCAACAAGGCCTTTGTGCCGGGCCTAATGGCTGCGGCCGAGAAGTTCAAGGACCGCCGCGGCGGCGCACCATTCTTCATGTACACCGAGGTCTGCGCCCGCGCCGAGGAGGTCATCTACCGCGGCCAGAACTACAATTGCTCGCCCTGCTTCTACACCTGGAAGGAAGCCAAGGACTATGCCTGGGACACCGACCCGACGACCTGGGACTCTCAGGTGATCATGGAAGGCGAGTTCGGCACCCACATCAACGCCAAGTCGGTCCTGGCGCAGGCCAGGGACTATGCCGGCCACGCCTCGATGCCCCGCTCGAAGAACGCCTGCCTGCAGGGCAACGCCTACCACGAGCCCGACTACTCGATGAACTCGGGTCTGAACGTGATCGACTTCCCGATGCACTGGCGCTTCCGCGACGCCCGCAACGCCTTCAACGTCCGCTCAGAGGATGACCTCTACAACGACGCCCGCTGGAATGTGGTTTACGTCGACTCACACGACTACGGCCCCAACGGCAACGACCGTTGCCGCTTCTCGTGGGGTCAGGAGGCCTGGGCCGAGAACCTGGCGCTGATGTTCACCTGGCGCGGCATCCCCTGCATCTACTATGGCTCGGAGATCGAGTTCCGTGCCGGCAAGACCATCGACGAAGGCGCCAACATGGCCCTTAAGGACGGCGGCCGAGCCTACTTCGGCGGCTACATCGAGGGTTCGGTCAAGGTCAATGACTTCGCCGACTACACCGCAGCCACCGGCAACATGGCCGCCACGCTGAGCCATCCGCTGGCGCTCCACATACAGCGCCTCAACCGCATCCGCGCCGCCGTGCCTGCCCTGCGCAAGGGTCAGTACTCGACCGAGGGCTGCTCGGGCGGCATGGCCTTCAAGCGCCGCTATACCGACGCCACAACCGATTCATACGCCCTGGTGACGATCAGCGGCAACGCCACATTCACCGGCGTGCTCAACGGCACGTACACCGACGCCGTCACCGGCGACGTCGTCAAGGTGACGGACGGCACCCTCACCGCCAGGTGCTCCGGCAAGGGCAACATGCGCGTCTACGTCCTCTCGACCGACCGGACTCCGGCCCCCGGCAAGGTCGGCGACGACGGCAAATATCTCTACACCACATCGCCTGTCAATGTGCCGCAGGCCGGCTACGACGGCAATGAGGAACCCGAGGACCTGTTGACCGTCCGCGATTCGTCGGGCCCTGTCATCGTAGGTCCCGAGGAGCCCGAGGTACCCGTAGCACCCGCCATGGCCAAGGGCGAGCAGGCCGTATTCTTCGAGACGACCAACGGCTGGGCCAACGTCAACGCCTGGATCTGGAGCGGCACCCGCAACTTCACCGGCGGCACATGGCCCGGCCAGGCTCTCACATACCTCGGCAACAAGGTGTGGAAATGGAACTTCACCGGTACCGGCAAGGTAGCGGGCAACGTGATCTTCAACAACGGAGCCGCCCAGACCTCGTCGGACGGCTGGGAATACGTCAACGGCGGCTACTACAACGCCGATGGCTACGTCCGCACCATCGAGGGCGCGGGTAATATCGACAATCCCGAACCGCCCGTAGGCGATCTGACCTACACAGCCTACTTCCGCAACAGCGCCGGCTGGCCCGCTGTCTATGCCTGGATCTGGGATGCGGCCCACGGCGACCGCAACTATACCGGCGGCACATGGCCCGGCAAGAAGGTAGAGCTTGACACAGAAAGCGGCATGTACCGCATCACAGTCAAGGTCGCCCATCCCGACCCGTCCATGAAAATCATCTTCAGCAACGGCTCGGGTACACAGACCTCCAACCAGGATTTCTACCACAACGGCATCTATGACCACACCGGCTTCACCGGCACCTACGCGGAGGGTATCGCCGACATAGAAGCCGACGGCACCGCCGCCGCTCCCGTCTACTATAATCTGCAGGGCATACGCATCGACGAAGTCCCGGCCCCGGGGAGCCTGTATATCCTCCGTCGGGGCACCCGGGCCACAAAAGTATACGTGAAATGAAAATATTAACGGAGTGAAGGCGCGACGCCTTCACTCCGTTTGCATTTTAATTTTCAATTTTTAATTTTTATTAGTATTTTTGCGGCGCGAAGAAATAGAGAAAACAATGACCTACGAATATGATTTTCTCGTGATCGGCTCGGGTATAGCCGGCATGAGTTTCGCCCTGAAGGCCGCTTCCAAAGGCCGCGTGGCCCTGGTGTGCAAGACAACCCTCGACGAGGCCAACACGGCCCTGGCCCAGGGCGGCGTCGCTTCGGTGACCAACCTCGAAGTCGACGACTTCGACAAACACATCCACGACACCATGGTGGCCGGCGACTGGCTCAGCGACCCCGCAGCTGTCGAGAAAGTGGTCAAGGGCGCTCCCGACGGCATACGCTTCCTGATCGAGAACGGTGTCAACTTCGACCGCCGCGACGACGGCAGCTTCGACCTGCACCGTGAGGGCGGCCATTCGGAATTCCGCATTCTTCACCACGCCGACAACACCGGCTTCGAGATTCAGCGCGGACTCATCGAGGCCGTGCGCCGCAATCCCAACATCGACATATTCGAGAACCACTTCGCCATCGAGATCATAACCCAGCACCATCTCGGCCGCATCGTCACCCGCCGCACCCCCGACATCACCTGCTACGGCGCCTACGTGCTCGACCAGCAGAGCGGCCGTGTCGACAAGTTCCTGTCGCGCATCACCGTCATGTCGACCGGCGGCGCCGGAGCCGTCTACCAGACAACCACCAACCCCCTGGTGGCCACCGGCGACGGCATCGCCATGGTCTACCGCGCAAAAGGTACCGTCAAGGACATGGAATTCATCCAGTTCCACCCCACGGCCCTGTTCCATCCCGGCGACCGACCGTCGTTCCTGATCACGGAGGCCATGCGCGGCTACGGCGCCGTGCTGCGCAACCTGCGCGGCGAGGAATTCATGCACAAGTACGATCCGCGGCTGTCGCTCGCCCCCCGCGACATCGTGGCCCGTGCCATCGACTCCGAAATGAAGCTCCACGGCGACGACCATGTGTACCTCGACGTCACACACAAGGATCCCGAAGAGACGCGCCGCCACTTCCCCAACATCTATCAGCACTGTCTCGAACTCGGCATCGACATCACCAAGGACTACATACCCGTGGCGCCGGCCGCCCACTACCTATGCGGCGGCATCAAGGTCGACCTCGACGGCCAGTCGTCGATTGACCGCCTCTATGCCCTGGGCGAGTGTTCGTGCACGGGCCTTCACGGTGGCAACCGTCTGGCATCGAACTCGCTGATCGAGGCTGTCGTCTACGCCGACGCAGCCGCCCGCCACGCCACAGCCCGCATCGGGGGCATAGCGCTGCGCACCGACGTGCCCGACTGGAACGACGAGGGCACCCGCCACCCCGAAGAGATGGTGCTCATCACCCAGAGCATCCGCGAGGTCAACCAGATCATGGGCACCTATGTAGGTATCGTGCGCTCGAATCTGCGCCTCGACCGCGCCTGGAACCGCCTCGACATCCTCTATGAGGAGACCGAGCGCCTGTTCAAGTGCTCGAAGGCCAGCCGCGAGATCTGCGAGTTGCGCAATATCATCAACGTCGGCTACCTGATCATGCGCCAGGCCAAGGAGCGCAAGGAATCGCGCGGCCTCCACTACACCATCGACTACCCGCCCCGAAAGGAGTGAAGGCGTCCGTGCCTTCGCAGTATTCCGCCCGATTTGGCAGATTTGTGGAAAAGTGGTAAATTTGTAAAATTTTTCACAGATGGCTAAGTCAGTATTCATAACCGGAGGCGCCTCGGGCATCGGCGCGGCGGCTGTCAGGACATTTGCCGCGGCAGGCTGGCGCGTGACTTTCATGGACATACACCCCAAAGAAGCCAAGCAGCTCATAGGCGGCATCGAGTCGGCCGAGCCGGTCTGCTTCTTCGAGGGTTCGACCCGCGACCGCGCCCATCTCGACGCGGCCCTGGAGCTCGCAGCCGACGAGACCGGAGCTGTCGACGCCGTCTTCGCCAATGCCGGTATACACCGCCGCAACACCATCATCGACATCACGCCCGACGAGCTCGACGAACTCATCCAGACCAACATTGTCGGAACTGTCAACACCATCCAGGCCGCCATCCCCTATCTGGCCAACGCAGCCGACAGCGGCAGCGGGCAGGCCGCAATCGTGATCAACGCCTCCGAGCAGGCTTTCGTCGGCAAAGCCGGCAACTGCGGCTACGGCCTCACCAAGGGCGCCCTGGCTCAGCTCACGCGCAGCGCCGCCATCGACCTGGCCCATCTGGGTATCCGCGTCAACGCCGTGTGTCCGTCGACGGTCGACACTCCGTTGATGGACCGCGCCCTGGCTCATGCCGCCGGAGGCCGCTCCGACGCCATAGCCCGCCTGCGCGCCGACGAGGACGCCCTCTTCCTGCGCGGCACGGTCGGACGCCCCGGCGAAGTGGCCGCCATGGTCGAATTTCTTGCATCGGACCGCGCCGGATTCTGCACCGGAGGCCTGTATCCCGTCGACGGAGGCTACACCGCCCGATAGAACCTCTTAAAATCCTCAGACCAATGATTGAACGCATAATACTGATCGACAACGCCGATCCCGTCAACTTCTACGGCGTCAACAACGCCAACATGCACCTGATCCGCAATCTCTTCCCGAAGCTGCGCATCGCGGCCCGCGGTTCGGTGATCAAGGTCATCGGCGAGGACAGCGAGACAGCCGAGTTCGAGCGCAAGATCAAGGAGCTCGAGGAATACACCGCCCGCTACAATTCGCTTACCGAGGACGTAATCCTCGACATCGTCAAGGGTGACGCTCCCAAGGAGATCAAGAAGGACAGCGTCATCATCTACGGTCTGAGCGGCCGTCCCATACAGGGCCGCACGCCCAACCAGCAGAAGCTGGTCGAGGAATTCAGCCGCAACGACCTCACCTTCGCCCTCGGCCCCGCCGGCACGGGCAAGACCTACATAGCCATCGCCCTGGCTGTTCGAGCCCTCAAGAACAAGGAGGTGCGCAAGATCATACTGTCGCGCCCGGCCGTAGAGGCCGGCGAGAAGCTCGGCTTCCTGCCCGGCGACATGAAGGACAAGATCGATCCGTACCTGCAGCCCCTCTACGATGCGCTGGAGGACATGATACCGCCCGTGAAGCTGCGCGAGTACATGGAGTCGAAGGTCATACAGATAGCCCCGCTGGCCTTCATGCGCGGCCGCACGCTCAACGACGCCGTCATCGTGCTCGACGAGGCCCAGAACACCACCACGCATCAGATCAAGATGTTTCTCACGCGCCTGGGCATGAACGCCAAGATGATCGTCACCGGCGACGTCACGCAGATCGACCTGCCGCGCTCGACGCAGTCGGGACTTGTACGCGCCTTGCGCGTACTCGACGGCGTTGCCGGAGTGGGCCGAGTCGAATTCGGCAAGAAGGATATCGTGCGCCACGCCCTGGTGCAGCGTATTGTCGAGGCCTACGAGAAGGCCGAGGCCGCCGAAGAGCAGGCCCGCCTGCAGGCCGCGGCCGAAGCCAGCACCGCCGATTCAGAAGAAATTTCCAACAACCAATAGCATACACAATGCAAGCAACGCTTACCACTACTGATTTCCACTTTCCCGGCCAGATGAGCCTCTACCACGGGAAAGTACGCGACGTGTACAACATCGGCGACACCACCCTGGTGATGGTGGCCACCGACCGCATCTCGGCCTTCGACGTCGTCCTGCCCAAAGGCATACCCTTCAAGGGTCAGGTCCTGAACCAGATCGCGGCATACTTCCTCGACGCCACCTCGGCCGAGGTGCCCAACTGGAAGATCGCCGTTCCCGACCCGATGGTGACCGTCGGCTACCGCTGCGAGGGCTTCAAGGTGGAGATGATCATCCGCGGCTACCTCGCAGGCAGCGCCTGGCGCGAGTATGCCGCCGGCGCACGCGAGATATGCGGCGTGAAGCTGCCCGAAGGCCTGCACGAGAACGAGCGCCTGCCCGAGCCCATCATCACTCCCACCACGAAGGCCGATGCCGGACACGACATGAACATCTCGCGCCGGGAGATCATCGAGCAGGGTATCGTGAGCGAGGCCGACTACGACGTCATGGAGGACTACACCCGCCGCCTCTTTGCCATCGGTACCCGCATGGCCGCTGAAAAGGGCCTCATACTGGTCGACACCAAGTATGAGTTCGGCAAGCTTGCCGACAAGGTAATACTCATCGACGAGATCCATACCCCCGACTCGTCGCGCTACTTCTACGCCGACGGCTACGAGGAGCGAATGGCCAAGGGAGAACCTCAGCGCCAGCTCTCGAAGGAGTTCGTGCGCCAGTGGCTGATCCAGAACGGCTTCATGGGCCAGCCCGGCCAGAAAGTGCCCGAAATGACCGACGAGATCTGCGAATCCATCTCGCAGCGCTACATCGAGCTCTACGAGCACGTCACAGGCCGCAAGTTCGTGGCCGCCGACAGTTCGCGACTGAGCCGCCGCATCGAGACAAACGTACTCGACTGCCTCGCCACCCTCGGCAAGTAACCCTGCAGTCACGCAGCCCCGCATGAGACCCGAAGAGATCACACCCTACGACCACACCCGCGGCAAGACGGAGCAGGTGCGCGAGATGTTCGACAACATCGCGCCGGCCTACGACCGCCTCAACCGTGCCATGAGTCTGGGCCAGGACCGCCGCTGGCGCCGCCGCGCCGTCGCCACTGTGGCGGCCGGGCGCCCCGCGCGCATAATCGACATAGCCACCGGTACGGGCGACTTCGCCATATCGCTGGCGCGGGCTATACCCGGGGCTGCCATCACCGGCCTCGACCTCTCGGAGGGCATGATCGCCATCGGCCGCTCTAAGATAGCGGCCGCCGGCCTCGACGGCCGCGTGGAACTCGTTGCCGGCGACTGCCTCAACCCGCCCGCCGGGATCGGGGGCGCAGACGTCGTCACGGTTGCTTTCGGCGTGCGCAATTTCGCCGATCTGGCGGCCGGCTACCGCGCCATGCGGGACATGCTGCGGCCGGGCGGACTGCTGTGTGTCATCGAGCTGTCGACACCTGTATCGGCTCTGGTGCGTCCGTTCTACAACCTCTACACCCGGGGCGTGATTCCGGCCATGGGGCGCCTTGTGTCGCGCGACCGCCGTGCCTACTCCTATCTGCCCGAGAGCATCGCCGCCGTACCCCGCGGCGATGCAATGCTTGAGCTCATGCGGGGCGCCGGTTTCACCGACACGGCCTTCCGCACACTCACGTTCGGTGTCTGCACCATTTACACCGGCCGACGCCCCGGCGGAGAATCCTCTATCGAAAAACAAAGTCCCGAACCATCAACATACAAGTCATGAAAAAGTCCGTACTTCTCTCCCTGCTGATGATTGTCCCCCTTGCGGCTGCCGTTCCCGCCGCAGCCCAGATACAGCGGCGTGCCGTTACACAGACCGCGCGCACGCCGGTCGCGGTGGTGTCAAAGACCGTTCCCTCCCTGTCGGACGGCGACGCGGTCGCCGAATCGGTGAGCGACTCGCTGCTGCGGGTCTACAGCTACGGCACTGCATACGATCCGTTCGATCTGCCCCTGCCCCTTCCGCGCTCGTTCTTCATGCCGCAGGTATATGATACATATCACTTCGCCAATCCGCTGAAAATCGGTGAGAATCTCACCTCCGGCGACCCGTGGATGGAATGGATCGAGGACTATGAACTGCTCGACCGTCAGGTCCACGACCTGCGCTACAGCCTTTTCCTGAACCATCCGGAGCTGGTACGCTACAATCTGAGCTCGCTGCCCGAGGCTCCCAAACAGTACCAGGCCACGGTCAACCCGGCCGACTTCTCGATCACTGTCGACGACAATGTCGTGAAGCCTGTCGCACCTACCATATCGGGTCAGGAAGTCAAGAAGCGCCACTGGATGCGCACTTTCTCGGCATCGCTGCAGTTCTCGCAGGCTTACGTGTCGCCCAACTGGTATCAGGGCGGCAACAACAACCTCAATGCTCTGCTTCATATTTACTACAACGTCAAACTCAACCAGGCCTACCACCCCAACCTGCTGTTCGAGACCACCGCACAATACAAACTCGGCATCAACAACGCGCCGGACGACACCATCAACGCCTACAACGTCACCGAGGACGTGTTCCAGCTCAACACCACCTTCGGTATAAAGGCTGCCCACCGGTGGTACTACTCGTTCACCGGTCAGTTCAAGACCCAGGTAGTGAATTCATATAAGTCGAATACTCACGACCTGCGCTCGGCATTCCTATCGCCCGGCGAACTTACAGCCGGTGTCGGTATGACATATAACTACGAGAACAAGCCCAAGACCTTCGCCTTCGACGCCTCGATCGCTCCCGTATCGTATCACCTGGTCACCTGTGTCAACTCGCGCATCGACCCGGGCGCATACGGCATCGACGCCGGCCGCAAGACAAAGAGCAGCTTCGGTTCGACCGCCGAGCTCAAGCTCGCCTGGAAGATCAGCTACAATATACGCTTCACATCGCGTGTCTTCGCCTTCACCGACTACGATTCGTTCCAGGCCGACTGGGAAAACACGCTCTCGTGCGACGTCAACCGCTTCCTGTCGACCCAGATCTACGTTCACGCCCGCTATGACACCAACACGCCGCGGTGCGCCGACGAGAACTGGCACAAGCTTCAGGTCAAGGAGATTTTCTCGATAGGTTTCTCATACAAATTTGCCTCGATCTGATGATCCGGCCAGCTCTCCTCGTCGTAGCGGCTCTCTCATCGCTGGCAGCCGCGGCCACCGACCCTATCGAAGGCCGGTGGACGGTAAACGGCGGCGGTGCCGTCATCGAGATAGCACGCGCGCCGGGCGCCGACGAGCGCTTCAGCGTGACGATGGTCGATTCACCCGATCTCAAGGTTGCACCGGGTACAGTCCTCGGCTACGCATGTCCGGCTCCGGCCACCGGCCGCTACGACTGCCACCTTTCGGCTGATCCCTCACCACGTCACCGCCGTGCGGGTGGCCGTAAGGTCGATTTCTCTATCGAATTTGCCGACGGCACCTCCGACGCCATCATCTTCTCCTATTATCAGAAGGGGCGGCGCATATCGCTATGGCGATGGCTTCCGTACCTATTCCGCGTCACTGTAAGTGATCCGCATCGCGACAGCAGCGGCCTCGACGGCGCCCGACGCCTCGGAGCACCGCCACGCACGATAGTAATCTGAGACTTAATTTTAAATTTTTAATTATAAATTGAAAAACTTTCTCCGGCTTCTTGCCTTAATCATAGCTGCCGCATCCTGCGCGGCACCGCTTCAGGCGCAGAACATGCGGCGTGCCACGCCGCACCAGAGCCGCCGCACGGTGGCACGTACGCCGCAGGCGCGCGTCGTCATCGAATACGACACCGTGGCCGCTCCGTCGGCCGACAGCATCGCTGTCGACGGCTTCGAGAAGCCGCTCCGTTCGATGCGCGAGTCAATGACTGTCCATAACCGCACTTCGAGGCCTGTGGTGGCTGTCGGCCTCGACATGGTCTATACCGACCTCAGCGGCCGCATGATCCACCGCGGCCAGCATACTGTCGACGCCATGATTCCGGCCGGCGAATCGAGGCGCATCGACGTGCCTGCATTCGACTCTTCCGCCTCGTTCTATTACCGTCGTTCGGCCAAGCCGCGCTATACAAGCCACGCCACGCCTTTCGACGTGGCCGTCACCGTCACCTATGTAACACAACCCCTGCTGACCGAACCCGAACAATGAAAATTGCCATAATAGTGGCGATGAGTAAGGAATTTGACCTGCTTATGCCTCTGCTCAGCGACCATCGCACAGTTACCGTCAACGACATCACCTACCACACCGGCACAGTCGCCGGCCGCGAGATCGTGGCCGTGCGATCGGGCATCGGTAAGGTCAATGCCGCCGTTTCGACACTGACGCTCATCGACACCTTTCATCCCGCGCTGGTGATCAATACGGGTGTGGCGGGAGGTACAGGGCCGGCCGACGTGCTCGACGTCGTAATCCCTGAACATATCGGCTACCACGACGTGTGGTGCGGTCCCGACACCGAGCCCGGCCGGGCCGCCGGCTGTCCGCCGGTCTTCGACTGTCCCCTGCCCTCCGACATACCGGAGCGTCTGGGCGCCCTGCGCGGCACGCTCGCGTCGGGCGACATTTTCGTAGACCGTCCCGACCAGGTCGAGCACATACTCGCTATGTACCCCGACGCTGTGGCCGTCGACATGGAGTCGGCTGCCATAGCGCAGGTATGCTATATGAAAGGAGTGCCCTTTGTAGCCATCCGTGTCATCAGCGACACACCCGGCAAAGCCGATAACTTCGCACAGTACGTCAACTTCTGGAACGATGCTCCCGAGCGCACTTTCGCTACGCTTACCGAGCTGCTGCGACTGCTCTGACAAGCCTATGAAAGACCTGCACGTGAAGCCCGGACGTCGCTTCATCGCCTCGCTTATAGCTGCAGGCGAGCATGAGCAGCAGGATTTCAAATTCCTCATTTCCGACGGACGCAAGATCGCCCGTTCCATCTCCGCGTTCGCCAACGCAGGCGGAGGCCGCCTGCTGATCGGCGTCAAGGACAACGGCACCGTGGCTGGCGTCCGCAATGAGGAGGACGTCTATGTCGTCGAAATGGCGGCCCGGCGCTACTGCGATCCTCCGCAGCAGGTCGAATTCGCGGCCTACAGTTACGATACCGGCGTCACTGTCATAGTGGCGTCAATCGCCAGGGCCTCGGTTCGTCCGGTCCGCGCTCAGGAGCCCGACGGCCGATGGCGCGCCTACTGCCGCGTCGCCGACGAAAATATAGTGGCACATCCGCTGATGGTACGCGCCTGGCAGGCCGATGCCCCGCTGTCGCTGTCGCTCGACGAAACAGCCTCGCGACTGCTGGCTTTAGCCGACAGCCGCCCCGCCGGGCTCGACGTTCTCGATATAGCCATGGAACTTGCCATTTCGCGCCGTCGCGCTGAAAATCTCGTGGTCACGCTTGCCGCGGCCGGAGTACTGACGTTTGTCTACCGCGCTCCTTCGTTCCGTATCGTCCGTCAGATACCCTGATCGTTTTCCGAGTTATTTGAGTGTGCGGCGGACGCGTATGCCTTCGCGCACCGGAAGTGTGAAGGCGGCGAAAACGCCGGCGTCCTCGCTGTTGTAGCGGATATGGTAGCGCTCGGCACCGAGAAAATCGAGGGTGAAAACCGCCGTGTCGCGGCGTTCGAGCGGCAGGCGGCCGTGCGTAAGCCGCTCTTCGATCTCGATATCGAATCCGATGACGTTGACGGCCAGGGAAGCCGCTCCGGTGTCGCCGACGCCGGCTATGCCTGTGCGGCGGATTATGACGCGGCGGTTGGCGTCGACCTCGACGTCGATGGCAGGTTCGGCCGGTGTGTCGGCGCGGCTGTCGCTCAGATCGCCGGCTACCGTGTGCAGTACTGCCACTCCGCGGCGCGAGGGCAGCGCACTCAGGGCCACGACGGCCGCGGCGGCCGCGCCCGCTATCACGAAGAATTCGACGGAATTGAACCAGCTCATCTTACGAAAGTATGCTCAGAAAGAACTGCGATACCCATACGTATATGATCAGGCCGAAGATGTCGTTGGTGATCTGGATGAAAGGTCCGGTGGCCAGGGCCGGATTGATATGCAGCTTTTCGAGAGTCAGCGGGACGATGGTGCCCAGGATCGACGCGAACATGATGACGGTGAACAGTGACGCCGCCACGGAGACCGTCACGCCCAGATTTTCGGGGAGCATGATCAGGTTGTAGACCAGCACGACGAGCGACAGGATCGTGGCGTTGAGCAGGCCTATGAGGAATTCCTTGCCGAGCTGCGATCCGAACTCGCGGATGTCGAGCGAGCCGTTGGCCAGGCCCTGCACGACGATGGCCGAGGCCTGTACGCCCACGTTGCCGCCCGTTCCGCCCACGATCGGGATGAAGAGCGCAAGGGCTGTCACAGCCTTGATCTGATCCTGGAAGCCGTCGAGGATGACCGAGCCGAGAATGCCGGCGGCGATGCCGATCAGCAGCCAGGGTATGCGGGCCTTGAACTGGGAGAATATCGAATCGTCGGCGTCGACGTCCGATGACAGACCCGATGCCAGCTGATAGTCGCGTTCCGATGCCTCGCGCACCTGGTCCATGACGTCGTCGACGGTGATGCGGCCGACCAGGCGCCCGATCGAGTCGACCACGGGCATTGCCACCAGGTCGTATTTCTCGAAGTCGAGGGCCACCTCGTCGATAGGCGTATCGGCTTTGACGCTGACGGGGTCGGTCTCCATGACATGCTTGATCTTCGACACCGACGGGTGTGTGATCATCTTCTTTAGCGGGAAGATGCCCTTGAGCTTATAGTCGTTGTCGACGACATAGACGTAGTAGATCTCGTCCATCTCCTCGGCCTGCTGGCGCATCTCGCGCACGCATTCGGGCATTGACATGTTTTCGTTGACGACAACCATCTCCGTGCCCATAAGGCCGCCGGCGGTGTCTTCGTCGTATTTGAGCAGGTCGATGATGTCGCCCGCCTGCTCCACGTCGTCGATGTGCGATAGGACCTCGTCGCGGTCTTCCTCGTCGAGCTGCTGTATGATGTCGACGGCGTCATCGGTGTCGAGATGCTCGATCTGCTTGGCGATTTCCTCGCTGGGCATCCCTTCGAGGAGCTTCAGACGGTCGTCCTCGTCGAGCTCGATCAGCACGTCGGCTGCCGTTTCCTCGTCGAGCAGGCGGTAGAGGAATTCGGCTTCGTCGAGCTCCAGATTCTGATATAGCTCGGCTATGTCGGCCGGGCGCAGGTGTTCGAGTTCGGCACGGGCGGCGTCGACGTCCTTGCGCCGGATGATATCCTTGATTTTATCGAGATATTCGGTCGAATATTCTTGCATTGACATAGCCTTGGCGGTTTTTAGGGGTTACGCAGCGACGCGATCAGGTTGGTTAGCTCTACGAACTGTGCCACAGAGAGCTGCTCGGGGCGCATAGCACCCAGGGGCGAGTCGGCCGGAAAGACCGTGCCGGCAGGCAGGAGGCCGCGGGCCGAATTGCGGATGGTCTTGCGGCGCTGACCGAAGGTGGTCTTGACCACGGTGCGCATCAGCGCGAAGTCGCAGCCGGGGTCGGTGACGCCGTTGCGGCGCAGGCGTATGACGCCGCTCTTGACCTTTGGCGGTGGGTTGAACACGTGCTCGGGCACGGTGAAGAGGTATTCGGCCGTGTACCACGTCTGGAGCAGTACGCTCAGTATGCCGCGAGTCTTGCTGCCCTCCGGGGCGCAGATGCGCTCTGCGACCTCGCGCTGCAGCATACCGCTGCATTCCTCCACGATGTCGCGGTCGTCGAGCACCTTGAAGAAGATCTGCGACGATATGTTGTAGGGATAGTTGCCTATGACGCAGCATTTGCCCTCGGGGACTATCGAGCGCAGGTCGAGCCGCAGGAAATCGGCCTCGACGATGTGCTCCGTGTCGAGACCGGCGACAGTGCCGCGGCGCAGATAGTCGACGCTCTCGCTGTCGAGCTCGACCACGGTGACATCGCGGCCGGCGGCGGTCAGAAACTGCGTCAGCACGCCCATGCCCGGGCCGACTTCCACCACCGGCAGGTCGGGGCAGTCGTCGACGGTGGCCGCAATGCGCGCGGCTATGTCGAGGTCGGTCAGAAAGTGCTGGCCGAGAGCTTTCTTGGGTCGAACCTGTGCCATCTTTCAGTCTTCGTTTTACAAACTTAATAATTTTTTGATTTTGTAAAACAACACAAAATTAATACAAAAATTTCAATGTCGGTTTATGAACTATATAATTTTGTGGATTTTCCGGAGTTTTGTCAAAAAATGCGGCATGGGCCGGGAAACGTGTCCTGGTCCATGCCGGGGTTGTGCGTGATATGCGGGATCAGTAGTTCTTGGCTTCGATCTCGAAGAAGCTTTTCTTGTGGAGGCATACGGGGCAGGCCTCGGGTGCTTTCTTGCCGATGTGGATGTGTCCGCAGTTGCGGCAGATCCAGACGGTGTCGCCCTCGCGCGAGAACACTATGCCTTCCTCGATGTTCTGAAGTAGGCGGCGGTAGCGCTCCTCGTGGTGCTTCTCGATGGCTGCCACGGCGCGGAAGCGGCTGGCGATTGCGGGGAAGCCTTCGGCGTCGGCTTCTTCGGCCATCTTGGCGTACATATCGGTCCACTCGAAGTTCTCGCCCTCGGCAGCGGCGCGGAGGTTGTCCATGGTGTCGGACACTTCACCGCCGTTGAGCAGCTTGTACCAGAGCTTGGCATGTTCCTTTTCGTTGTTGGCAGTCTCCTCGAAGATGGCTGCGATCTGCTCGTAGCCGTCCTTGCGTGCCTTTGACGCAAAGTAGGTGTATTTATTGCGGGCCATTGACTCTCCGGCAAAAGCTTCCTGGAGGTTTTTCTCTGTTTTTGTTCCTTTCAGATCTTTCATGATTTTTTTGTTTATCAGTGTTTGATTAGTTATATGTTTCGTTATTGCTGCAGTCGGGGCAGATTCCTTTGAAGAATACGTTGATATTGTCGCATTTGAAATACTCGGGCGCATGCACCGAGGAGAGGTCGAACGGTATGTCGAAAATACGGCGGCACTTGCGGCATATAAAGTGGGCGTGGGGCTCATATATCACCGGATCATATCTGGTTGATTCGGCTGCTATATCGATGTCGTTGAGCAATCCTTTTTCGGCGAGCAGTCTCAGAGAACTGAAAACCGTAGTGCGCGAAAGAGTCGGATAGTCCTTGACCAAAGATGAATAGACTTCGTCGGCTGTGGGATGGCATTTGCATGTGGAAATGTAGTCAAGAATGGCAAGTCTCTGCGCCGAAGGGCGGATGCCTGCGTCGGAAAGCCGGCGCATCAGGGTGCTTTGTCGTTCGTCCTTAGTCGTCATATTCAGTTCTAAGTTGTATTGTGTACAAAATTATAATAAATACGGACACCTTGCAAATAATTAATATTTTTTAACTCCTTCAGATCCGCACCTAAACCTTAAGGCGCCGGTATGTGTTATTAGTATTAGCCGGAGGCTGAACATTTCCCCGGCCGAAAACCTTATGAAACTCACAAAATTAGTACCGATAGTGGCTGCTGCGGCCCTTCTGATGACAGGCTGCGTGAGCCATAAGAAATTCAACCTGCTGCAGGCCGATTATAATGCCTCGCAGGTGTCGCTGGCACAGAGCCAGGCAAATGTCAAGAGTCTTGAACAGGCCCTCGAGGAGGCGCGCCGCAGCAATGACCAGCTGAGAAGCGACTATGCGGCCCTGCAGCGCACGCTCGAACAGAGCATTCTGACCAACCAGTCGGGCAACGTCAACATATCGAAGCTTGTCGACCAGATAAATGAGTCGAACGGCTACATCAAGCGGCTCGTAGAGGCCAAGGCCAAGAGCGACTCGCTGCTGATGGTGCTGACCAACAATCTGACGCGATCGCTCGACACGTCGGAGCTTAAGGATGTCGATGTGAAGGTGCTCAAGGGCGTCGTCTACATCTCGCTGGCCGACAACATGCTCTTCCGTTCGGGCAGCTACGACATCAGCCCCGACGCCATGGATATCCTTGGCAAGATCGCCAAAATCATCAGGGACTACAAGAACTATAGTGTGCTCGTCGAGGGCAATACCGATAATGTGCCCATCTCGCGCACCAATATCCGCAACAACTGGGATCTGAGCGCACTGCGCGCATCGTCGGTCGTACAGGTACTCCAGAACGACTTCGGCGTAGATCCCTCGCGCCTTACTGCCGGTGGCCGCGGAGAGTACAATCCCGTCGCGACCAACGATACGCCCGACGGCCGTCAGCTCAACCGCCGCACGCAGATCATCATCACCCCGAGCCTCGACCAGTTCATGGATCTGATCGACAAGGCTCCCGACACCGCTACTCCTGCCAAGTAATCCCCTTCATAAATAACCGGAAGGCCACGCCGCAAAATGAATCGTGGCGTGGCCTTTCTATTATGCCAATTATCTTGTCTTACATTGGTGCGAGGCCACAGAGGCGGCGGATCTTCGCGGGGAGGTCGGAGTTGTTGTTGAGGCCTTTGAACTCGTCGGAGCCGACGCCGACAGCGAAGACGGGCACGGGATTGCCCGAGTGACCGACGGTGGTGAATGCCGCTCCGGCTGCGTCGTTTACGAGCTTGAAGACTTCTACGGCGAAGGCGTTGAAGCTGGCGTAGAGGGTCTTCTGATCAGCCGAGTTGCGCATCTCGAAGGTGTCGTTGAACATCTTCTTAAGGCTTTCGAGGCGCTCCTCGCTCACAGGAATGTGGGTGAACAGGCCGAGGTTCTGCTCAAGGTATTCCTGCATGTCCTCCCAGCGGTAGACGCGGCGGTCGCGCAGGAGCGACTTGCAGTAGTTGCTGAATTCTTCCTTTGACACCTTCTGCCAGTCGAAGACCCCCAGGGGCATATGCTGGCCGGTGCGCGAATGGACGTTGACCATGCCGCCCGTGTCGTGGTCGGCGGTGACGAGGATGAGGGTCTCGTCGGGGTGCGCGAGGTAAAAGTCGTAGGCAACCTTGAGGGCCTGGTCGAAGTTGAGCACTTCCTTGACGGCCGCGCCGCCATCGTTGCCGTGCAGGGCATGGTCGATGTTGCCCCCCTCGACCATCATGAAGAAGCGGTCAGGCGACACGCGCTCGAGATGCTCCAGACAGGTCTCGGCGATCAGGGGCAGAGTAAGTACGCCGCCGATCGAATCGATGGTGTAGCCGATGTTGTAGGGCGACGTGCCGCGGGAATTGACCAGGAACACCTTGTCGGAGTTGATGCGGGTGATCTCGTCGGGGCCGTAGATCATCTGAACGCCCTGTTCGGCCATGACGTCGAGCACGTCGGTCGAGTCGCCGTCGGCAGTGACGGTTCCGAGCAGTCCGGCTCCGGCCAGGAAGTCATAGCCGCTGCGGGCGGCCTGTATGTCAATGTCGTAGTACATCTTGCGGTACGGCACATGGGCGTAGAAAGCGCCGGGTGTGGCGTCGTCGGGTGCGACGGAGGTGACGATGCCGACGCCGTAGCCGGCGTCCTTGAACTGGCGGGCGATCGAGGTCACGCTTACGGTGTCGGGATCCATGCCGAGCATGCCGTTCTTGGTCTTATGTCCGGTCGAAAGGGCCGTGCCGGCGGCTGCCGAGTCGGTGATAGAGTGCGAGGCCGAGTAGGTCATGCACCATGACACGACGGGAAACTGCATCATCAGCAGGGGCTGATCGTTTTTCAGGATCTCGCGGTTATAGGCCTGCGCGGTCATGACGGGCCCCATGCCCATGCCGTCGCCGATGAAGTAGAAGATGTAGCGGGGTCCCTGATCTCGGGCTGCGGCCGACAGGGCGGCGCCGGCTATGCCCATTGCAAGAAGTAGTTGTCGAAGTTTCATTTGTCTATGATTTGGATTCGTTGAATTTCAGCATTGAGTCGATGGTCTGGCGCGAGTTGCTCAGGCGTGGGACCTTGCGCTGGCCGCCGAGCTTTCCGGTCGATTCGAGCCAGTCGTCGAAGAGTCCGTGCCGGGCGGTTGTTACGGTCAGCCGGTCGAGGAAAATGCCGCCTGCCCGCTTGGCCTGATAGTCGGAGTTTTCGGCCTGCAGCCTCCGGTCGAGCTCGTCGGCAAACGCTTCCGTATCGGCCGGTGGAGTGTTCCACTCGATCAGCCACTGATGGCGTCCGCGGCTGCGCTCGGTAGTGAATACCGGTGCGGCCGTGTAGTTGGCCACGGAGGCGCCCGCAGCGGCGCAGGCAGCGGCCATGGCGGCCTCGGCGTTGTGCACCATGAGTTCTTCTCCGAAGGCGTTGATGTAGCTTTGGGTGCGTCCGGCGATGGCGATGCGCAGCGGATTGACCGACAGCACGCGCACGGTGTCGCCGATCGAATAGCGCCACAGACCGTTGCACGAGCTGATCACCAGAGCGTAGACGCGTCCGGGCTCCACTTCCCAGGCGCCGAGTGTGCGCGGATTGCTGTCGTCGACGGCATCGAGCGGCACGAATTCGTAGAACACACCGCGGTCGAGCAGCAGTTTCATGCCGGCGGCACGCTCGCGGGTATCCTGGACGGCGAAAAAGCCTTCGGAGGCATTGTAGGTCTCGAGATACCGCATTCGCGCCGGGTCGGTGATGGCACGGTACTGTTCCTCATACGGCGCGAACGATATTCCTCCGTGGAAGAATACCTCGAGATTGGGCCACACGTCGTGGACGGTGTCGGCTCCGGCGAGTTTCACTACCTCACGGAGTACTGTCAGGAACCACGACGGCACCCCGGATATGTTGGTGATGTTCTGCCGAATGGCTGCCCGGGCCAGCGCCGGCAGTTTGTCGTGCCAGTCGGCCATCAGGGCTATTTTCTTCGACGGCACGCGCAGCAGGTTCACGGCCGGATTGATGCCGTCGATCAGATTGGCCGAGAGGTCGCCCACTTTTACCGCGGATGGCAGGTCGGCGATCTCGTTGGCGAAGCTGCCGCCGAGTATGAAAGCTTTCCCGGCGAATATGCGGCTGTCGGGATACAGGTCGAGATAGTGCGACACTACGTCCGAACCGCCGGCATAGTGGTTGATTTTCAGCGAATCGTCTGTGACGGGGATGTATTTGCTCTTGCCGTCTGACGTTCCCGACGATTGGGCGAAGCGGCGGCAGCCGCCGGGCCACAGCACATCGGCTTCGCCGCGGACCATCCGCTCGACCCACGGCCGGAAATGCGGATATCCGGCCACGGGTGTGGCTGTGCGGAAAGCGTCAAAGCCTCCGCGCGGGTCGAAACCGCATTCGCGCCCGTAGGCGGTGTGTGCGCCGCTTTGCAGCAGCCGCGCGAGCACTCGCAGCTGGGTGTCGCGCGCTCCTTCCGGCGTAGCCGACGACCGCTCCCTGCGCACGTTGCGCGCAAAGAACGGCCGTAATATTGGAGTTATGTTAATCATCGCTGTCTCAGCGTACTGCTACTTTGACGGGGCGGTGACTCTGGTCGGTTGTGACCATGTAGATGCCGGGTGCGATATACAGGTCGTAGTTGTTGTGGATTTCATCTACGGTCATTACCAGTCGGCCTGTCGGATCGTAGATTCGTGCGCCGGTCTGGATGTCGGAACAGATGAATCGCATGCATCCCTCGAAGCCGTAGATCAGCAGGGGCTGGTCGGCTTCGACGCCCGTGACGCCGGAGTGCCGGACGAAGATCACGTTCGACATCGGCGATCGGTAACCCAGGCGCACCGACTGCACGCTGTAGGTCTCTGAATCGCTGCTGCCGAAATTCTCAATGATGATGCCGGGCTCTTCGGCCAGGATTTCTTCGGCCGATACGTTAGCGCCGGCGTATTTGGTACGGGTCACTACCCAGTAGTCGATGGTTTCGTTTTCAGGATAGGTCCAGTTGGCTCGGTAGCTGTCGGCTGTGATGTCGGTGGCTTCGGTGGCGGTGCAGGCCGAGAGCTGGGGCACCTCGAGGCATCGGCCGCGAAGTATGACACCGCGCGAGCCCGTGATGCCGCCGGCGCTGATGATCACACGGGCTTCGTGCTCGCCCAGAGCTGTTGGCTTGTAGGTGATTCGCAGCCAGGTGCCGTCGGGCGAGTTGACGAGCGACGTGCTCAGCATGTCGCTCGGCAGGCTGAACATGGCTTTGTTGGCCCCGGTGAGCACCAGATCAAGCGATCCGCGCAGGTTCTCGCCGCGGAAGAAAAGTTCGGAGGTTGTCGACGAGCCGATAGCCACTTCGCCGAAGTCGAGCGACATGCCCTGGGTCGGTGTGATGAGGTTGGGATCGCCTATCGGTTCGACTGTGCCGTTGAGCTTGAATTCCTGTCCCATTTTGTCGCCCCAGAGGTATTCCGCCAGTTCGGGTCGGTCGATGAATGGATTACGGTTGTTCTGGATGCTGTATATCATGTCGTTGCGGTCGAGTTCCTTCTGGCTTACGGGGTCGTCGCGGTGCCATTTGAGCAGCATGCGCGATGCCCACCCGGTGAGGGTCGGATAAGTCGTGTTGCTGACCATGTAGGTATATTTCCATGTGAGGTTCTGATAGCAAGTGGCCATATAGAAATATGTGCGCGCGAAGTCGCCCTTGTATTCGTCGGCAGGCTCGAACACCCACTGGCAGCCGCCCCCCTGTCCCGTGACAGGATAGCCGACAGCCGATACGCCGTTGTCGAACTTGGTCTCCGATGTGCGGCTGACTTCGCCCAGCGGGTAGTTGCTTTTTGCCATGTTCGCAGCGGCCTCCGCGGGATACAGGTGGTTGAGGTCGACATAGGCAGGCACGCCTGTAGAGCCTCCCCACCAGCTTTTCGGGAACGAATGTTCGCGGTTAAGTCCCTTGAAGCTGGGAGCATACAGCGGTATATCGCTATACATATCCCACCAGCGCGACGAGTTGGGATACACATCGGTGCGCTGGAAATAGCGGGGCAGGTCGTTGTACGACGACACCTGGGTGAAGTTGTGTATCAGCTGATATATCGCGGTCTTGAGTTCTCCGTCCTTCTTGCCTTCGAGCGAACGGTAATAGCCCTGAGGAGCCTCGGCCGCGGCTCCGACTGCCGTCAGCAGCATGGCCATAGCCATCAGCGGGTGAAGTAGTTTTTTCATAGTAAACGTCGTATGAAGCTTTTCTTAATTCTATTTGGTGCTAAAGTTTGCAAAGATAGCGAAAAATATCTTTTAAAACAAAAAACAAGCTGCGACTGATATAGGTTGAGCGGCTCATCCAAAAAATATCCGGAAAATCTCCCGGGGCAGTAAGATCCTTAAGGATGCAGAAGCCAGCAGGAACACCGACGCCCATGTATTAAGCGATATTTTGATTAAAAAACGTTAATTTTATAAACTTTATAAGAAATTCTTATGTTGTATAACATAAAAACACTAATTTTGCATCGTGTTTTTCATGGTATTAGATTTAAGGTTAAAGAGATTGCTCGTCGAGATGACGGGTAATTTTTTTATACCCATTTTAACTCGGCAATAATTCTTTGCAAATCATCATTGTACTAAGTCGAATAAGCGACTTTATTAAATTTTTATGATTTTTTAACATAAAAGTTATTTTGCTTTTACGATTCCGTTTGTAATTTTGCACCGCATAACCTAACGAACTGACCAAAGTTGAGTATCTATCGGTAAGCATCGTGAATTCAGCGTGATGCAGCCACTGCAAGACTAACGTTATGAACTTCAACCGGAGGTCCCCTTGTCGTAAGGTGAGAGGCGGGTCGTTATGTTGTGTCATTCGAAAATATGGACATCATTTTTAGTTAAGTTTATATAAGTAGCAAAAAAATAGTTGTTTTATAGATAATTGTGTATTGGGTGCAGGGCGTCGTGAGACAGCCCTGTACTTTTTTAATGTGCGATACAAAAATCTCTCCGGCCAAAGTGAGCCGGAGAGATTTTATATTATCTCTAAAGTGTGCGCCTGTGCGGGAGGATCAGAAACGGAATGTGGCTCCGACGAGTCCGTGGATTTTCTGCGAGCTGATCGTAGGAACGATCAGGTAGCGGCGTCCCAGAATGTTTTCGACATTGGCGAATACATCGAAGCGTTCGGTGAATCGGAATGTGGCGCGGAGAGCCAGGTCGCTGACGCAACCCAGCGAAGTCACGGGTGTGTGGCGGTGCGAGCGGAATGTATAGTCGACGCCGACGGCCAGACGCTCGACCGGGCGTACGGTGCCGGAAGCCTTGATCTGCCATCGGGCACCGTCGGTCCACAGATAGTAACCTTTTCCATCGGCGGCACCGCTCGAGGCAATCCCGGCCGATGCACCGACGCTGAACAGGCGCTGTTCGTAGCCCAGCTCGACAGAAGCATGCCAGCCTTTGGCGTCACGTTCGCCCATGGGCTGCGAGAGCATATTGAGATCGGGCATCAGTACGTCCTTGGCGTGTGAATAGCCGCCGGCAAGAGTGGCCGTGAATCCGGCGGCGGGGCCGACGGTGATGGCGCCGCTGAGATCGTAGGGAACGCGGTAGCGGCCGAATGAGCCCAGAGCCGGAAGCAGCGGGCACTGGTCGAGCATAGCCCGCACACTGTTGAAGCCCGTCTCTCCGGAGGCTGTCACATGGAGCGCCACAACCGATGCGGGCGTCCATGCAAGGTCGACTGCGGGTGACACGTGCACCTTGCTGCCGCTGCCACCGGTAAAGAAGTCGATGTTGAGGCCGGCCGAAGCCGATACCTGTCCGGCGCGCAGGGCGTAGTAGGGTCGCAGGTGTACGATGCCCAGAGTGGGTGCGTCGGCCGCAAAGCGGTCGTCGCACTTTGAGTGCATGAATGTGGCCGAGATGTCGGCGCCGGCTTTGTTGTCTTCGCCGAAAGGCAGCGCGGCGCCCAGGTCTATACCGTAGAGTTGCTGGCGCAGGCCGTCGAAAGACGTGTCTACGCTGCCGAGGTCGAACCGTGTGTCGCCGAAGGCGTCGATTTCGGCACGCACGGCGGCGCTGTATTCGAGTCCCTGGAACTCCGACTGCCAGCCTATACTGAGGCGGCCTGCGTTGCGGCTCTGAGCGGTGGTGTAGTATGTCGCGGCCGATGCGTAGGTGTAGTCGGCGGAGGCAGTCAGCTGCGAACCGGCATTCGGCCGCAGAGTATAGTCGGCTCCGACGGTGCCACCGTTGTATTTGTTCTTCTCGTCGGCATGCTCCCAGGCCTTATAGTCGAACCCGTGGAACGAGGCATGCAGGTCGAGAGTCGAGTTTTCGCCGTAAATGGCACGATATCCTGCGGCGAATCCCAGATTGTAGACCGGAAAATACCCCAGCGACACATAGCCGCGCCATGGGCTTTCGGCGGGGACGTCGGCGCCTCGTGCAGGCTGCAGGCTGGTGTAGGCGCGTACTACGGGCGACAGGCCGGTATACGAGGCCGTCGAGAGCGTCACGGTGCCGACAGGCGGCAGTATCAGTGCCGGCGTCAGGCCTGCCGGGCGCGAGGCGGCCCGTTCGACAGGCTGTATGGATCGTTCGACAACCACCTCGGTGGTGATGTCCTGGGCCGATGCGGCGCCGGCGACGGCAAGCGCTGCGAATGCGGCTGTATATTTCAGAGGCGTTTTCATTTGAGTGTGTTCAGTCGGGTGTCAATCATTTGGAAAATGTCGGTCTCGGAGCCGGGATAGTTCTCGCGCAGCGATTTGAGGTATTCGCGGGCCTCGAATTTCTGATCCTGTCGCGCGAGTACGTCGCTCAGCAGTATGAATGCGCGTGCCAGCCAGTAGGTGTGTGGGGTGGCTGAGTCTATGATGGCTTCTGCGGTGCGTCGGGCGTCGGCCGTGAGATTGTCGTCGAAGTACGACTGTCCCATGTACAGTGCGCTCTTGACGCCGTTGATATCATCGGTGAGCCCCGCTATCGCCTGCCAGTCGTCGCGTGCGGCTGCTGAATCGCCAGCCCTCAGGCGTGCCATGCCGCGCATGAAGATTGCTTCGTTGCGGTCCTCGGTTCCGGCGGTCGATGATGCCAGCAGCGCGTCGGCGTTTTCGATCACGAGAGCATTGTCGGCCATGTCATGCGCCACGCGCATGATGCCTATGCGGGCTCGGTTGAGCATGGCGGGCGTCGAGGCGCGGCGCGCCAGTTCCTGCCATGATGCCAGGGCGTTGGCGCCCATGCCGAGCGAGTGCTCGGCCGAGGCTTTGACGGCCAGAGCATCTTCGGCCAGACGAGTGTCGGGATAGTTCTCGACAATAAGAGTGGCGAATGTGAGTGCGTCGCCGGTGTGTCCGGCCTCTACTGCGTCCTCCATCATGTAGTTCCATGCCTGTGCGCGGTAGGCTCCGGTCGGGAACTGGGTCAGATACGATTCGATACGGGCGGTGGTGCCGCTGTCGGCGTAGGCGGTTTCGGCGGCTTCGAAGGTGAGGCGGTCGGCTTCGGCGATGTCGAGCTGCGGTGCGTTCTCCACCGATTCGAGGAAGGCGGCCACGTCGCCGAGCGTGCCGTCGGCCGCTGCGATGCGCTGCAGTTCCTCGACGGCTACAAGGGCCTCGTCGCTCGTAGGCGACTGGCGCACGAGCTCCCGGTACGTCTCGACGGCGCCGGCACGGTCGCCCGTGTTGAGCAGTGTCATGGCCAGTTGCACATAGCCCTTGCGGCCCTGCTCCGTGGCCGGATAGTCGGCTACGAGGCGCCGGTAGATGGCTATGGCGTCATCCGGACGGTTGAGCTGCAGGTAGCCCTCGGTCTTTTCAAGCAGAGCGTCCGGGATCAGGGTCGACGACGGAAAGTCGGCCAGCAGCCGGTCGATGGTCTTGATCTTGGCGTTGTAGTCGCGCTGGTAGCCCTTGATAACGGCCTGCTGGAATAGTGCGTAATCGCCTGATGCGGGTGCCTTGTCGTAGGCACGGCCGTAGAGTCCGGCGGCCTCGTCGAGTCGGCCGTCGTAGAGCGCGATGTCGGCCAGGCGGTTGTATGCATCGGCCACGGCGGTCGCGGGCAGCTTGCCGGGTGCGTCGGCGAAGGCCCTGAATGCCTTGGCTGCCTGGGGGTATTCTTTCAGAGCGAATCGTGCATAGCCTAGGTCGTAGCGGCCAAGCGGCAGGTTGGCGTCGTCGCGCGCCGCCGTGCTCAGATATGTGTCGAGATTGTTGACTGCGCCGCGGAAGTCGCCCAGGCGATATAGCGCCTCGCCCAGCGAGAGGCGCGTCGACGCTCCCACTGACGGGTTGTAGCGCTGCAGGGCCAGCCCCTGCAGCAGGTAGTCGCGTGCGGCAGCGGCATCGTCGGCTGCCAGGGCGCGGGTTCCAAGCGCATAGAGGATCTGTTGCTTGGCCTCGAGCACCTTCGCGCCGGGATTGGTCATGCGGTTGATCGAAGCGAGAGCGGTATCGTAGTCGTGGTCGGTCAGATAGCCGGCCACAAGATATTCCTGAACTTTAGAAGTGTAGGGCCCGTCGGGATAGCGGCGTAGGAAATCTTCGAACGTCGCCGCGCTCGATCCGAAAGGTATCGAGCCGCCGCCGAACTTCGCGACGGCGTAGTTGTAGTAGGCTGCCTCCTGAACGGCCGGATCGAAGTCGCGGCGCAGGGCGTTGTCGAAGGCCATCAGAGCCGCGTCGGTGCGGCCGAGCTTCATCAGCGCCTCGCCCACGTACAGGTAAGCGCTCTGCCCCATGGCGCTGTTGACAGTCGTCACCGGCTCAAGACAGGCTACAGCCTGCTCATAATCGCCGCGGCTGTAGCGGGCGGTTCCCAGGATATAGAGGGCGCCCGGCTCGGGCGCCTCGGCTGCGGCGGCATATCGTTCGAGGTATGGAAGCGCCTCATCGGTGCGGCCGAGGGCATACAGCGCCTCGCCGGCGATGCGGTTCGCCTCGGCGGTGAACGCCGGGTCGGTCATCGTCGGGTTGGCCAGCATGTCCCGCGCGCATGCGAGGGACTGCCGGTATTCGCCCTGCACGTAGTAAATCTGCGCCAGGTAGTAGTCGGCGGCCGCTCCGGGCAGCTTCGTGCGCACAGCTTTTTCAAAGAACGGCACAGCCTTCGCATAGTCGTGTTTCACATACTGAATGTAGCCGAAATAGAACTGCGCCTCTTCCGAGAAATCTGTTCCCGAAATCACAGCCATGAAATCTCGGAGCGCGCGGTTGAATTCGCCCAGACGCATCAGCGCATAGCCCCGGTGGTAGGTGAGGTCGGCCAGCAGTGGCTCGCCGGGGTTTATGTCGCCCAGCGACTCATAGATGGCCAAAGCCCGCGCCGGCTCGGTCTCCAGAAGCGTGTTGGCCATGAAAACCGTCGCCTCGATGCGGTGGACAGAGGCGGGATAAGCTTCCAGGAAATCTTCGAGGGTACGGCCTGCGTCGGCATATCCCCCGCGGTATGTGGCCAGCGCACGCAGCCATGCGGCCTGCTCGCGCTCGGCGCCTGACAGACGGTCGCGTTCGAGCAGCGACAACTGGTCAAGAGCGCCTTGAAAATTGCCTTCGGCAATCATGAGTTTCCCACGTTCGAGACATCCCGGCGAGGCCGGATTATTCACCTGGGCTGTCGCGGCGATGGCGCCTGCCACCAGCGCAGTCTTCAGCAATATGATTTTTTTCATGTCTTGGCTCTAAATTTACCCGCAAAGATAACCATTTTTCCCCAACTACCCTCAATATTTTACCCCAATCCCCAAAATTCTGAGGGCCTTTCCTGTCGGGCACGGTCAGTTTGTGGTAGTCAGGGCGCAGAGAGTATGCGCCAAGGGGCAGGATAGAGGTTGTTGGCGCGTGAGCCGAGGTTTTTGACGAAGCCGAGGGGATAGGCGACGCTGCCGGGTGAGGCATGGCAGAGAAGGACGATGCCGCGGGGTGTGCCGTCGGGGAGTGCGACGGCCTGGCGGCGTAGGTAATCGAGGGCAGTCGGGAGGTCGACGCATATCCGGGGGAATGCGGTGGGTTGCAGGTCACGGGCGAGCGCGAGGGGCTGCAACGGAACGAAGTCGCGGCCTTTGACGGTGCCGAGCGGTATGCCGGCCGAAAGGACATGGAAAGAACTGCGGACAGTTGCCAGGTCGGCTAAATGGTTGCCGGGAACCGCTATCGGCTCGTCTGAGGCCGGATCAAGTATCCAGTCGCCGCGGAGCAGGCTGCCTATATCGATGACTGCAGGTTGCGGACGACCGTTTTTTGCTGATTTGCCTGCCTTTGGAGGCTTGCGCGACGGCTTTTCCGCATCTGTGTTGTCGCCGGGCTTGCGCAGCAGAGCGATGAATTGTCCTTCGCCACGGACGCGGCCGGGAAGGAAGCGGTAGGCCGGAAAGGCTGCGCCTGCGGCGGATGCGATCTCGGGGCGGCCGAGTGCGGCAACCGGAAGTGCTTCGGCGCCCAGCTCGTCGATAACGTGCTGCACGACAGATTCGTTCTCTGAGCGGTTGAAGGTGCAGGTACTGTATATGAGGCATCCGCCGGGGCGGAGCATAGGCCACAGATTGTCGACGATGCGGCGCTGCAGGGCGGCGCACGAGGCGACCAGGCCGGGCGACCACTGCGCGGCGGCGGCTTCCTCTTTGCGCATCATGCCCTCGCCGGAGCATGGCACGTCGGCGGCTATGATGTCGAAGAACGCTTCAGGACCGCTGATAGCCGACGCATCGCCGCGGGTGACGACGGCACGGCCGGAGCCGTGTTTGGCAAGGTTCTCGACGAGGACGGCCGCACGGCGCGGGTCGAACTCGTTGGCTACTATGAAAGCGTCTGACGGCAGTCGGTCGATGGCGCAGACGGTCTTGCCGCCCGGCGCGGCGCACGCGTCGAGATACCGCAGAGGGCGTCGCGTTGCTTCGCCGAGAGCGGCCACTGCCGCGGCCACAGCTTCGCCGTGAGCCATCGACGAAGAATCCTGCACATAGTACAAGCCCTGATGCAGGGCCGGATCCAAGGTGAATCTGGGCCTTTCGGGCAGCAGATAACCGCCGGGGCACCAGGGCACCGGAACTCCGCCTGCGGGCGCCGCTGACGGCTTGCCGGCATTTAGCCGTATGGCGGCCGGGGCGGGTTCGCCCGTCAGGACGTCGGCGAGGGCGGCATAGTCGGGCCCCATTGCCGCGAGCATGGCTGTGAATTCGTCGGGCAGGCGTGTCATGGCTTATTTGCAGTTTTGTCGGAAGTCCGCGCGGCGTCGATGTCGGCGCGGATGGCTTCGCGGAGCTGTTCGAGCGAGTCGAAGCGGCGCTCGTCGCGAAGCCGGCGGCTGAAAGTGACGGCGGCCTGCTCGCCGTAGCGGTTACCAAGGTCGGCGCCGATGGCATGAGCCTCGACCGTGACAGGATTGCCGTCGGCTATGGTTGGATTGTGACCTACGTTGATTACGGCCGGATAGCTGCGGCCGCCAACAGCAACCGAGCCTGCGTAGACACCGCGGGCCGGAATGCAGCGGGAACTGTCGAAGGCGATGTTGAGTGTCGGGAATCCCAGGCGGTGGCCGTTGCGGTGACCGTGGGCCACTGTCCCGCCGAGCGAGTAATGACGCCCGGTATAGAGTGTGAAGAGGTCGACCCGGCCGTCGGCGAGACAGCGGCGCAGCAGGCTGCTGGCGGGCGCGATGCCCGTTTCGGGCTGTAGATACGGATCGTCGAATATCACCTCGACGCCGCTGCTTCGGCCGGCCTCGACGTACTCGGACGGAGTGCGCAGGCGGTCGGAGCCGAACGAGTTATCGTAACCCATCAGCACGGCCACTACGCCGTAGCGCTCGCGAAGCATCGCCAGGAATCCGGCGGCAGTCAGCGACGCGAGCTGCCGGTCGAAATCGAGCCAGACGACGCGGTCGACGCCCGAGCCTTCGAGCCGGCTGCGCAGCTCGTCGCGGCTCTCGAGCAGACGCGGCGTGCGCTCGGGAGCCACCAGCGCCAGCGGGTGCGTGCCGAAAGTGACCGCCACCGATTCCAGGCCGCGGGCGCGGCCCTCGTCGATGAGACGGGCGATCAGCTGCCGGTGGCCGTTATGGAAGCCGTCGAAGGTGCCTACGGTGGCGATGGCGGGTTTCATCGTTCAGCTTCGAGAATCGGAGTGATGACCTGTATGAATTCCGTGTGCGGCGCGGCCAGGGCGGTGCGGAAGCCGAGTGCTGCGGCCGCGTTGAGATTGGCCTGCGAATCGTCGATGAAGAGCGTCTCTTCGGGCCGGATGCCAAGCTTGCGGCAGGCGTAGTCGAAGATGGAGCGGTCGGGCTTGAGGGCCTTGGCCTCGAACGAGGTGACGATGCCGTCGAAATAGTCCTCGCGCGTGAGCCCCTGCTGCCCGAAATCATCGCGGATTTTCGATTTCCACATTATCGGATTCGTATTGCTCAGCATATAGACGCGGTAGCTGCAGCGCAGACGGCGCAGTTCGTCGAGCCGGTGAGCCGGAATGCCGATCAGGAACTTGCAGAAAGCCCTGTCGATAGCCTCGTCGGAGACGCCTTCGGGCAGGCCTGTTCGGAGAGCGGCATGGAACTCGTCGGGGCTGATCGTGCCCTGCTCCAGACGCATGAACGGGCCCTGCTGGCTGAAATCGCCGAAATAGCTGCGGGCGTCGCGCAGACCGAGTTCCTCGAATGCGGCCACGCAGCGCTCTTTCTCGATGTCCATGATGACACCGCCCAGATCAAACAGTAAATTCTTTATCATTCTGCAAAGTTAGCAAATAAAACCGATACGTCGTTAAAATTCTAATTTTAAGTGAAATTTGGCATATTAAGAAATATATATTAATTTTGTATTGACAAAAATTGTGACACAACACAGTATTTATCAACAGTCATGATAATCGAACGCAACACTTATCTTAAAAAACTGATAGCCAAGCGCCATAACGGGAAAATCAAAATTGTCACCGGCATACGCCGATGCGGCAAGTCATTTCTGCTTTCAACCATCTATGCTTCATGGCTAAAAGAGCAGGGCGTCGACTCTGACCATATTATCAATATCAATCTTGAAGACAGACGAAACAAGGTCTTGCGAGACCCCGACGCTTTGCTTGCCTACATCGACGCCCGGCTGACAGACAAATTGATGCATTATGTGATGATAGATGAAATTCAGCTCGTTCCGGAGTTCGAGGATGTCTTGAACAGCTACCTCAATATGGACAATGTAGACGTCTATGTTACCGGAAGTAATGCGCGGTTTTTGTCAAAGCAGGTGAGAACTGAATTCGCAGGTCGTGGAGAAGAAGTCAAACTGCACCCCTTGACTTTCAGGGAATTTATTACTACTACCCAAAAGGACAAAGCTGAAGCGCTGACCGATTATATGATTTACGGAGGATTGCCGCAGGTCGTTGAAAAGGAATCGCATGAAGAAAAAGTCGAAATGCTGGAAGCCCTCCTGGAGAATGTGTATATGAGAGATATTGTGGAGCGCTATAAGATTCGCAACACGGAAGTTCTTGATGAATTGCTCAACATACTCGCATCTTCAATAGGCGGCCTTACGAATGCCACTAAACTCGCAAACACGTTTGTCAGCGTCAGGCATGAAAACGTAAGCCGAAACACGATAGTAAAATATATTGATTATATCTGTGAGTCATTTCTTTTAGAAAAAGCGAACCGATATGACATCAAGGGAAAAAGATATATCGACAGCCCCTATAAATATTACTTTACCGATTGCGGTCTCCGCAATATGAAGCTTAATTTCAGACAAGTGGAATATACTCACTTAATGGAAAATGTCATATACAATGAATTGATCGCACGAGGCTTCAAAGTTGATGTCGGCGTGGTTCAAAAACAAATCCGCGACGATAATGGCGAACGGAGCAGGCAGTATCTTGAGGTGGATTTCATATGTAATCAGGGTAGCAGGAGATATTACATACAATCGGCTTACAGGATGAAGGATGAAATAAAAGTGAGACAGGAAGAAGCCTCTCTGACAAATATAGACGATTCTTTCAAGAAAATAATAATTATCGGGGAATATACGCCTGTCCTTCACAATGAGCACGGCATAACGATACTCAGCATTTATGACTTCCTTCTGAATGACTATTCATTGGAAATGTAATGCTGCCACGAAATGTGTAAAAATACATGACGAACTGAAACGTGGTCAGTGGGCCAAGAGCCACGAAAAGATGGAGTCGAACAGCGAGTTGCGAACCTCGGGGCGCGATAGGACGAGGTCGTGAAGGCCGCCGCGGACGGTGAATTCGGTCACGTCGCAGCCCAGACGGCGGCCGTAGCGGCTGATATCGGCGACGTCGAGTACGGCGTCCTTACGGCTGTAGGCCTCGGGACCGTCGTGCGAAGTGACAGTCGAATCGCTGTGCATCAGCAGGATGGGAACGTTGATTTTAGGATAGTTCTGCACACGGGCATGGCCGTTGTCGATGGCGGCGATCCACGAGGCTTCCACGGCCGGCGACTGCTCGAACTTCCAGTCGGTGTTGAATGTCCATTCGCCGCCGTATTCTTTCATCAGGCTGTGCGAGTAGCCGGTAGAGGCTCCCTGTGGGATCTTCATACCCTTGATGAGGGGGCTGACGGTGGCGACGGCGGGGATCAGGAATTTTTCCTGGAACGATGACTGGTTCCAGTCGAGAAATGGCGAGTTGAGTACCATGGCCGTGACGGCTTCGTCGGGTTGCTCGGCCATGTAGAGCGAGGTGGTCAGACCGCCTGTCGAGTGGCCCATCAGGACGATATCGTCGATGCCGTCGGCTTTCATGACGGCGATGGCCGAGTCGATGTCGGCGAAGTATTCCTTCATGTCGTGGACCTGAAAGGGCGTCTGGCCCTCGAGCAGCGAGCGGCCGTACTTGCGCAGGTCGATTGCGTAGAAGTCGTAGCCGCGGTCGGCGAACCGTCGCGCCATTTCGTCCTGAAAGAAGTAGTCGTTGAAGCCGTGGACGTAAAGCACGCCCCGGCCGGAGGGGCTGTCAGAGCGCAGGCGCACGACGGTCGAACGCACAGGGCCCGAATAGTCGGTACCCTGATCGACGTAGCGCATCTCGAAGCCCGGGCCGAGCACGTCGGGCTGCCAGCCGGAGGAGGCTGCGGCAGTCAGCACGGCTGCGACAGCCGCTGCGCAGAAGGCGTTTCTCAGGCCAGACATAGGATGAGTGCCTGGGCGGCGACCACGCGCAGGAACATGGTCAGAGGGTAGACGGTCGAGTACGACACGGCGGGAGCGTCGTTGGCAGTCGAGTTATTGGCATAGGCCAGGGCTGGCGGATCGGTATAGGAGCCGGAGAAGAGGCCCATGATCGAGAGGAAGTTGATGCGGTCGTGGCCTCGGGCAATGAGACCGACGATGATCAGCGGCACGACCGTGATGACGAAGCCCCAGATCACCCACCACATGCCGGTGGTGTTGAATACGGCAGCGGCGAAGTCCTTGCCGGCCGCGATGCCTACCGAGGCGAGGAACAGGCAGATGCCGAGCTCGCGAAGCAGCAGCGAAGCCGACGATGAAGTGTAGGTGATGAGTTTGAACTTATATCCGAACCGGCTTAGCAGAATGGCCACGACGAGCGGGCCGCCGGCCAGGCCGAGTTTCATGCCGAAGCCGAGGTTGACCGAACCGAGTATGATACCGAAGATGATACCGACGAATATGGTGATGAGGTTGGGCTGGTTGAGGCGCTTCATCGAGTTGCCCAGACGGGCTGCCAGACGGTCGATGTCCTCAAGATTGCCTACGACGGTGATGCGGTCGCCCATCTGGAGGCGCAGGTTGGCTGATGCGAGCAGGTCGACGCCGGCGCGGTTGACACGGGTGGCGTTGAGCTGATAGCCGTTGTGGAGCCGCAGCGAGCCGATCGACACGCCGTTGAACTCGCTTTTGGTGACCAGGATACGGCGCGAGTAGACAGGTGTCGGGGTCGATTCCCAGTCCATATCCACGTCCGGGCCGAGAACAGCATGGAAGCGCTCGGCGTCCTGAGCCGAGCAGACAATCAGCAGTATGTCGCCTACGTGAATTTCGGTCGATGATTTCGGGATGATGATCTTGTTGTCGGCTGTCATCATTCGCGATACCACAAAGTTGCACTGGATCACATCGTGCAGCGACACCATCGTGCGGCCGTCGACGAGCTGGTTGGTGACCTTGATCGACAGCAGGTAAGGCTTCAGCTGCGAGTTTTCGTGGTCGTTCTCGATCTCCTTGATCTCGTTTTCGGTCTTGATCTTGAAGATGCCTTTTATGACGAACATCGCGGCGATGATGCCGATGACGCCGAGGGGATAGGCCGCGGCGTATCCCTGGGCCATCAGATTGGCCTGTTCGGGACTCTGGGTCATCTGCGATACCGTCTGCTGTGCGGCGGCCAGGCCCGGAGTGTTGGTGACGGCGCCGCTCATGACGCCCACCAGGGCACTGATGTCCTTTATGTTGCCGAAGAAATAGATGCCGAGTACGATAACCACGTTGAGGGCTATGGCCAGGACAGCCAGGCCGTTGAGCCTCACGCCCCCTTTCTTGAACGACGAGAAGAAGCCGGGGCCGACCTGAAGGCCGATCGCAAAAATAAAGAGTATCAGGCCGAATTCCCTGACAAACTTCAGCACATTGGCGTCGACCGTGTAGCCGAAGTGGCCCATCAGGATTCCGACGAACAGCACAAACGTCACGCCCAGGCTGACTCCGCACACCTTGAGCTTTCCGATGTAGATGCCTGCGGCGATCACAAACGAGTACAGCACCATCGTCGATGCTATCGAAGTGTTACCGGGGCCTAAAAGTTCTGTAATCCAATCCATTACCTTGTGTTATTTACCTGAATTACGGAATTTTTTCCGAATTTTCTGCAAAGGTAGCGTTTTTTTTTGATTCACCCCGCATCTCCGCCCCAAAAGATTAGCCCACCCCGAAATTCGCCCCGAAAATCGCTGTCACTTCGGCCAGCACATTTCAGAAAGCGGAAATCATGAGCGTTGCCAAAACTTGCCGATATCGGCAAGTTTTGCTATCTTTGCGACAGTTTAGAACCAAAACCTTGCCGATAATGGAGTAGACCTATGGCGAATATTATAAAGCTTGCTGATGTCGAATCGGCTATAATTGAAATCAGAGGACAGCGCGTCATACTCGACAGCGAAGTTGCTAAACTGTACGGTGTTGAAACCAGGGAAGTAAATCAAGCAATTCGCAATAATCCGGACAAATTTCCAAGAGGTTACGTTCTGGAACTGACAAAAGAAGAAAAAGCCGAGGTTGTCAAAAATTTTGATAACCCCCAGATTAAATACTCTCCCAAGACGCCAAAGGCTTTTACTGAAAAGGGGTTATATATGTTGGCAACAATTCTTAAGGGGGGCGTTGCCACACAGACGACTATTGCAATTGTAGAGACATTTGCCAAAATCAGAGAACTGTCCAGAACTGTTGGAGAGTTGACGAATGCCTCAGATGAATTCCGCCAAAAGAGTCTCATGCAACAAAGCGGTGAAATATTGGCGGATTTATTGGATGACGGGATGAAAACAACAGATACAGAGACGACTATAGAACTTAATTTCGCCGTACTTAAATTAAAACATACTGTTAAGCGAAAAAAAGACACTTCGAAAGGCTAAATTACTTAGGCAATGGAAAATCATGAGTCAGCGCTTCGCGTCGGCACGGTAATAGTCGGTCCCGAACGCTCATATACGATACGGAAAGTGCTCGGCCAGGGCGGATTCGGCATCACTTATCTGGTGACTGCTCCGCTGAAGGTCGGCAACATCACAGTGCAGTGCGACTTCGCTGTCAAGGAGCTGTTCATCAACACCATATCCTGGCGCGACGGAGCCAGCCAGTCGGTCTGCTTCAGCCCGACAGCCTCGTCGGAGATGGATTATTCGCTGAAATCCTTCATCAAGGAAGCCCACCGGCTGCAGACGCTGGGAGTCGACGATCCAAATATCGTTAAGATCAACGAGGTGTTTGAGGCCAACAATACGGCTTACTATGTGATGGAATATCTATCGGGGCAGACACTCGAGGACTATGTGCAGCATGCCGGACGGCTGTCGCTATCCGAAACTGACTTTTTCATAAAGCCCATAATCCGTGCGGTCGCCGACCTTCACCGCCGTCAGGTAACGCACTACGACATCAAACCGCTCAACATTATCCTTGCAGAAAGTGAAGCGTCCGTGCGTCCTGTTCTGATCGATTTCGGACTCGCCAAGCATTATGACCATCAGGGTCAGGCCACTTCGACCAACCGCGGAGGCGGTTACTCGCCCGGCTATGCACCCATCGAGCAGTATGCCGGGCTGAACACTTTCACGCCTCAGGCCGATGTCTACGCCATAGGTGCAACTATGTATTACTGTCTCACGGGCAAGCGCCCCGACGAGGCACTGACACTGCGTGCCGATCAGGTTTTCCGCGACCTCGAGCCTCTCGTGCCGGAGCATGTCGCCCGGACTATCGTGCGAGCAATGTCGCTGAAGCCCGAGGACCGTCAGGCCGACGCATCGGTACTGTACAGCGAGCTCTACGATCAAATGCCCGAACAGCCGACGCCACCGATCGCCGATGTCTCGACCCGCGAGACCATGCGCCTCGCCGGCAGCAAGGCAGAGCCGGCCGCCCCAGTTCCTGCACACAGCCGCAAACCATTGATCATCGGCGTTATAGCCGCCATAGCCCTTATTATCGCCGGAATAGTGGTATTCAGCATCTCGAAAGATAAGAAAATCGGGTCTGAGCTTGAGCCGGCTGTACCTGCTCCTGCAGCAATTGACTCCATGAACTACGCGCACGAGGAAAGCAATGCTGATGTCTTGCAGGGAACGCCGGCTGAAGCATCTGTCACTCCTGCCGAACACAATTCAGCCCCGGCTTCCGAAACGGATCAGCCGAAATGGCGTACCGCGCCGCGACATCTCGACATCCTTGCAATAGACAGGACGCTCGGCAAAAACAGCCCGATATATTGCTTCAGCGCTAATGATTGGGAAAAACTCTCAACGCGAGAGAAGAATTCACTCCTGCGTCCCTGCGGCATCGCCATAATCGACGGCGGCCTGCGGTTTGTCATCGACCTCGACAATGCCGAAGGCGAAAAAGGAGACCTCATGAGTCTCAAGTATGCCAATAAACATTACGGAGCCTATATCCCGACAAAAGCCCAGCGCGACTATATCGTAAGCCACAAAGATTCCATCAATAAAATCATAGGATGCATTGACGCGAGCGGTCAGATCACCGGCAATTACTGGGCCAAGGGCGACGAACCTGTCATCATAGGGACATCACAGTCCTCATCTTACATCAATGGAGTTTTCACCCAAAAAACAGACACTACATATATGCCCGAAAAACTGCGGCCTGTTTTTCCGCTCGAAGGCTTCGACCGCGTGATCAAAAAATTTATGTAGCGTCTGTCCACTACTGTATACTTTTGCGCTGTATACTTTTGTTCTTCTGGCTGAAGATTTTTTGGGCGGAAATGGCGGGAGTTTGATTTTTTGTGTGTATCTTTGCGCGACGGCGTTAAACTTTTACAGGCGCCGGCACGTATATATTATTCGGACAGAACTTAAAACAATACAACACAGAAATGCGTACGAAATATACAAGAGTATTGCTGAAGCTGAGCGGCGAGTCGCTGATGGGCCATCAGGGCTACGGCATCGATACTGAGCGTCTCAACAGCTATGCCTCCCAGATCCAGGAGGCCGTGAACAGCGGCGCCCAGGTGGCCATAGTCATCGGCGGCGGCAACATATTCCGCGGCCTGAGCGGCGCCTCGCGCGGTTTCGACCGCGTGATGGGCGACCAGATGGGCATGCTGGCCACGGTGATCAACTCGCTGGCGCTGTGCTCGGCACTGCGCGGCATCGGCCAGGGCGCCCGCGTGTTCACCGCCCTGAACATGTACCCCATCGGCGAATACTACAGCAAATGGAAAGCAATCGAGGCCCTTGACAAGGGCGAGGTTGCCATCATAGCCGGCGGCACGGGCAATCCGTTCTTCACCACCGACACCGGCGCCGCCCTGCGCGCCGTCGAGGTCGAGGCCGCCGTCATGCTCAAGGGGACCCGCGTCGATGGCATCTACACGGCCGATCCCGAGAAGGACCCCACGGCCACGAAATTCGACGTCATCACCTACGATGAGGTTTACAACCGCGGTCTGAAGGTGATGGACCTTACCGCCACCGCCCTGTGCAAGGAAAACGACATGCCCATCATCGTCTTCGACATGGACACTCCAGGTAATCTGGCCAAAGTACTCGCCGGAGACAATATCGGCACTCTTGTAAAAATCTGACTCACCTAAAAACTCATATACTATGACCGACCCGAAAACATATCTCGCACCGGCCGAAGAGAAAATGCAGATGGCCGTTGAATTTCTCGACGATTCACTTGCCCACATCCGCGCCGGCAAAGCCAACCCGAAAATCCTTGACGCCATCCGCGTCAACTACTACGGCAGCATGGCTCCGCTGAGCAACGTGGCCAATATCTCCGTGCCCGATGCCCGCACTATAGTCATCACCCCCTGGGAGAAGTCGATGTTCAAGGAAATCGAAAAGGCCATCATCAACTCCGAGCTGGGCATCACGCCCGAAAACAACGGCGAGGTGATACGCATCAGCATACCGCCGCTGACCGAGGAGCGCCGCAAGAACCTGGTTAAGCAGTCGAAAGCGGAGGCCGAACAAGCCAAGATCTCGGTCCGCAACGCCCGACGCGACGCCATAGAGGGTCTCAAGAAGGCTATCAAGCAGGGTATGCCCGAGGATGTCGAGAAGGACGCCGAGACTTCCGTACAGAAGATGCACGACAAATATCTGAAGAAAATCGATGAGCTCTTCGCCGCAAAGGAGAAAGAGATTCTCACCGTCTGATCATAAAAAGTAAGAAAAAAATGAAGACACTGAAATTAATGGCAGTGGCCGCAGTAGCAGCCGCCGCACTCACCGCCTGCAGCGGCGACAAGAACAAAGAAGCCGAGAACAACGCTGAAGTACCCGCACAGGAGATACAGGCACAGACCATCGACGTGACGCTCGACGGAACCGTCGACAACAACGCTCAGCTCGACAGCGCCATAGAGCAGGCCACCGAAGGCCAGCCGGCCGTAGTCGAGGAAATCGACGTCAACAACTGATCGGCGCTCTGCCACATCAATCCTAAAGCCCTGCCCCTTCGCGGCGGGGCTTTCGCCGTTATTCATTTATGTGTTTGCTTTTGGCTAACTCGCGAAATTTTATTAAATTTGCCGCCTGTAAACATCTCATTGAATATGGACTTATTCGAAACTGTCACCAACGACATCAAAAAGGCTATGCTTGCCCGCGACAAAGTGCGACTCGAAGCGCTCCGCGGCATCAAGAAAGAATTCATCGAGGCAAAGACGGCTCCCGGCTCGGGCGGCGAGCTCTCGGAAGCCGGAGCCATCACCATACTGACCCGCATGGCCAAGCAGCGCCGCGAAAGCGCGCGTATCTACTCGGAGCAGAACCGTCCCGATCTGGCCGAAGGCGAGCTGGCCGAAGTAGCCGTCATCGAGGAATATCTGCCCAAGCAGCTCACCGAGGCTGAGCTCGAGGCCGAGCTGCAGAAGATCATCGCGCAGGTCGGTGCCTCGTCGCCCGCCGACATGGGCAAGGTGATGGGCGTCGCCACCAAAGCGCTCGCCGGCCGCGCCGAAGGCCGCGCCATCTCGGCCAAGGTAAAGCAGCTTTTGGCCAAATAATCCGATCAGAATCATAACCGAGGCCGGCAGCGGCCTGAAAAAAGATACAGAATTATGCTCACAATGCAGCAAATCAAGGCCGACCCCGAGCGCGTCATCGCGCGCCTGGCGGTCAAGGGCTTTGACGGACGCGAGACCATAACCCGCGTAATCGAGCTCGACGACAACCGCCGCGCTCTGCAACTGAAAAACGACAATATGGCAGCCGAGCTCAACAAGCTCGCCGCCTCGATCGGCGCTCATATGAAGGCCGGCGAGAAGGCTCTCGCCGAGGAGGCCAAGAGAGCTGTTGCCGACATCAAGGCAGCCCAGAAGGATCTTGCCGACCAGCTCGCCAAGACTGAGAACGACATCCGCGACATCCTGCTCAACGTGCCAAACACGCCCTGCGACATGGTGCCCGAAGGCAAGACTGCCGCCGACAATGTGGTTGAGAAGACCGGCGGCCCGATGCCCGACCTGCCGGCCGACGCCCTTACCCACTGGGAACTGGCCAAAAAGTACAACCTGATCGACTTCGAGCTCGGCGTCAAGATCACCGGTGCCGGCTTCCCGGTATACCTCGGCAAGGGAGCCAAGCTCCAGCGCGCGCTGATCCAGTTCTTCCTCGACGAGGCCTCGAAGGCCGGTTATCTCGAGGTGCAGCCGCCCTACGTGGTCAACGAGGCTTCGGGTTACGGCACAGGGCAGCTCCCCGACAAGGAGGCCCAGATGTATGTGGTGACGCTCGACAACCTCTACCTGATCCCCACCGCCGAGGTGCCTGTCACGAACCTCTACCGCGACGTGATCCTGCCTGCCGACAAGCTTCCGGTCAAGAACTGCGCCTATTCGGCCTGCTTCCGCCGCGAGGCCGGATCGTACGGCAAGGACGTACGCGGCCTCAACCGCCTGCACCAGTTCGACAAGGTCGAGATCGTACGTATCGAGAGGCCCGAGAACTCCTACGCCGCTCTCGAGGAGATGAAGGATCACGTGCAGGGTCTGCTCGACAAGCTCGGGCTGCCCTGGCACATCCTGCGCCTGTGCGGCGGCGACATGTCGTTCACATCGGCCATCACCTTCGACTTCGAGGTATGGTCGGCCGCACAGAAGCGCTGGCTCGAGGTTTCGTCTGTATCCAATTTCGAGACCTATCAGGCCAACCGCCTCAAGTGCCGTTACCGCGGCGAGGACAAGAAGACACATCTCTGCCATACCCTCAACGGCTCTGCCCTGGCTCTGCCGCGCATCGTGGCCGCGCTGCTCGAGAACTATCAGACGCCCGAGGGCATCGTCGTGCCCGAAGTGCTCCGCAAGTACACCGGCTTCGACATCATCGACTGACATTCAACATGATCACGGCAGCGGGGCCCCGGCCGGGCTCCGCCGCCGCTATTGTTTAACTTAACTCACCAAGCTTTGGATATTGATCCCTTGCCGGCCTCCGAGCCGGTACAGTTGCTGCAGACGCTGCTCTGCACGCTCAGTACAGAAACACCCGAAATTTCCGCCGCCGGTATCGTGGCGCTGGTGCTCGCGTTGCTATGCCTGCTGCTTTCCGGCTTCGTGTCGGCCAGCGAGATAGCCTACTTCTCGCTTACACCCGCACAGCTTGAGGAAATCGACGAAACCCGCCAGGGCGAAGGCGTGCGCCGCCTGCTCGCAAAGCCCGAGCAGCTGCTCGCCACCATCCTCATAGCCAACAATCTGGTCAACGTCACCATTGTCGTTCTCACCAATTTCGCTCTCGGACCGCTATTCTCCGGAATGAGTCCTGTGCTCAGTTTCGTGCTTCAGACGGTTATACTGACGTTCCTGATCCTGCTTTTCGGCGAGATACTGCCCAAGATCTACAGCTCCAACTACCCCGTGAAATGGGCGCGTATGGCCCTTCCGGGGCTGACGCTCATCAAGCGCCTGCTCGGTCCGATGGCGCGTCTGCTCGCCGGCTCGTCGAAGATCGTCAAGCGCGTCGTAGCCAAGCAGCCCGAAGCCATCACTACCGACGATCTAAGCCAGGCCCTCGAACTGACTTCCGGCGCAACCAAGAGCGACAAGGAGATCCTCGAAGGAATTCTCAAATACGGTGATACGCATGCCTCCGAGATCATGACTCCGAGAATCGACATCACCGACCTCGACTACCGTGCCTCGTTCGACAAAGTCATGAAGACGGTCATCGACAGCGGCTATTCGCGCATCCCCGTCTATGACGGCAGCGAGGACAATATCCGCGGCATTCTGTTCTCGCGCGACCTGTTGCCTTATATCGGCCACGTAGAGGACGATTTCGACTGGACGCGCCTGCTGCGCGAGCCCTATTTCGTGCCCGAATCACGCATGATCGACGACCTGCTCGAGGACTTCCGCAAGCGTAAGCAGCATCTGGCCATCGTGGTCGACGAGTTCGGCGGCACGCAGGGCATCGTTACACTCGAGGACGTACTTGAGGAGATCGTCGGCGACATCGACGACGAATACGACACTCCCGACACCACCTTCAAGCGCCTGCGCGACGACACCTATGAATTCGAGGGCCGCACACTGCTTACCGACTTCTTCCGCATCACCGGACTCGACGAAGACGACTACCGCGACGTAACCGAGGACGCCGAGACCCTCGCCGGCATGCTGCTTGCCATCAAGGGCGACTTCCCTAAGGAAAAGGAGCCTCTCGTCTACGGCCGTTGCCGTTTTCTGGTCCTCGATCTGTCGGAGCACCGCATCGCCCGTGTGCGCGTCAAAGTCATGCCCGACATCCAGCAGTCATGATCGCCCGCTCCGTTTTGTCAGCATGTCTTCTGGCTGCGGCCTTTGTTCTCAGCGGCTGCTCCGGAGGCCGGGCAGACAGCTCCGTCCCGCGGCGCACGGCATATCCGCGACCTGTTGCCATGGACACCGCCATGACCGTTCCCGACAGCCTGCCTGTAAGCTTCGCGGTCAACTCGGCAACGCACATATCCCGCCCACGGCCCGACTGGCTCGACGCCGCTTATCCGGCCTACGGTGCAGTCATGCACGTGTCGTTCACCCCCGTTGACGCCTCCGACATCGACGAAGTCCGTGCCAACCGCGTCGAGCGTCTCACCCTCAACAGCGGCGCCCATGTTGCCGTCACACGTGAGGACATCAACGCAGCCGGCTTCGACATCCTCACGGTCCGCACCGACGGGTCTGCCACTCCGCTGCAGTTCCTCGCCACAGACGGACGCAGTATCGTCGTCAGCGGCGCCGTATACATGTCCGATCCGGTCGCAGCCTCCGCTGTCGACTCCATCCGGCCCATCGTCGACGCAATCGAAGCCGATATCAACCGCGCAATGACCAAGCTGAAATGAGCCTGGATATCAGATTCCTCGAATTCGGCACCACGACAGTGGCAATAGCGCCCATTGAAGCGGCTGCGGGCGAGACGCGCCGTCAGGCCGAGCGCCGGGCCGCACTTATGCTTATGCGGAAACTGACCCGGCTATCGCGCGCCTACATCGCCCACTACCGCTGGGGTGAACCCTGCATTGCCCAGAAGCCCCTCCTTCCATGGGGCAAGGTCAGGTTCAGAAAAGACATCGGCGTCAGCATCAGCCACTCACGCCGGCTTGCCGCCGTAGCCATCGACTACACGCGGCCGATCGGCATTGACATCGAGGAGCCGCGCGCGCAGCTTTTCAATGTCGCCTCACGCTTCCTCTCAGCCGACGAGCGCAGTCTGCTCGGCTTTCAGGCCGTCGAATGCGACACCCGCCCCGGCAGCTTCGCCATCTTCTACGACCCTGACGCACACAGCCGCACCGACCTGCTCTACCAACTCACGCGCGCCTGGACCATAAAGGAAGCCATGGTAAAACTCTGCGGCGGACATGAGGTTGATCTGCGCGCCGACCTACGCGCCTTTCCCTCACCCACCCTCCGGGGCTTACAGTGCACCCTCATCGCCGACCTTACCCTCCTCGGTCACCATCTCGCCCTCCTGACCACCGAAAGCCACCCCGAAGAAAAGGAACCATTGTCAAAGTAATCGTCAACCTGACCAACAAGAATAACTGATACGTCCCATTTTTGAGAAAGGAATGCAATTCATGTATTATTAAAATAGCATGCAATCATTAATATCGCCTGTGTTTATGTGTACACTCTAGTACCGTCTATGCGTATTGGACTGCAAAAGTTACGCAGAATATTGGAATTTTGCCTGTAATTTGCCTGTAGAAAATAAAGAAAGCGACTTAACTTGGTGATTGCCACTTTGTTAAGTCGCTTTTGGGTGCCCAGAACAGGCACACAACCGTGTAATCATAAGAAAATAATAGAAATAATATGCTTATATATCAGCGATTTAAATTTTAGCTCATTCTCGTTATTTGGATGTTTTTGCCCTTATTTTTGCATTTAGTACACTTTTAGTACACCTTGAATCAA
>ERZ1673743.226-NODE-226-length-97600-cov-18.342078_pt1 | contig 97600 bp, 86 predicted proteins | sample MGYA00580197_ERZ1673743 | MGnify/ENA primary metagenome ERZ1673743 (study PRJEB41218, sample SAMN15661795) | gut metagenome | host: Homo sapiens | place: Canada: London | collected 2015-08-20/2019-03-30 | study: EMG produced TPA metagenomics assembly of...
GAAAAATTCTTGTTGCTTTCGTTAACATTTTTAACATTTTTGTCAGTTTTGACAAAATTTGTCGCAGAGGTGTCGCGTCTTGCGACAGCGCGACAGCGCGACACTCGCTAATAAAAATTTTGATGGCCTATATATTATTAATAATAATATATAGAAATTTTACAAATTGATTTTGCAACCCGATTTTAGCTTAAAATATGTCGCGGCTGTCGCGGTTGTCGCGGTTGTCGCGGTTGTCGCGGTGTCGCGGAGGCGCGACAGCACTTTATTTTTTTTGTCACTTTTGACAATTGAGTTAATTCTGTTAACATTTATTCAGCTTTCAATTTTTTGATTTTTTGGGCGATTCTACATATAGCATCTTTTGATTTGCCGGTCTGTTCGGCGATATTCCGGTATGAGACACCCTGCTCGATGAGGTCGGCGATCTCGCGCTGGGAGTTGTCGCGCTCGATGTCTTCGGCGTCGGGCTCGTCGAGGTTTTCGCGCTCGGTGCCGTAGCCTACGATGACGAAGTGGAGCAGGCAGCCGTCCTTCTGGAGGTTTGCCTCGATGATGTTGTCCTCGCCGTAGAGCATCTCGCATGAGCGGACCTTTATCTGCTTGATGTATCGGCCCTGCGGCCGGTTTTTCTTGCTGACGCCGATGGCGAAGATCGAGTCGAGGAAGTTGGCGATCTTCTTGGAGCCTGCGAGCGAGTTTTGGTTCAGAGGCGCCGAGATGTTGCGCTTTGGGGTGTGGGCGAGGACGAGGATGGAGCATCGGGAGCGCTTTTTGAGCTGGACGAGGCGCTGCATGAGTATACCGGCGGCGTCGCCGCTCTCGGAGCGGTTGCAGATCCACGATATGTTGTCGATGACGATGACGCGGGCGCCGCACTCGACGGCGGCTTTCTCGATGTTGTCGATGACGTCGTCGATGTCGGCCGAAAAGACTTCGTCCTGGCCGAGCTGGATTCGGTGGAAGTTGGGCGAAAAGCGGTATATCTCGCCGGTGTCGTCGTCGGTGTAGCGCATCTGAAAAGGCTTGAAGTCCATCTCGAAGTCGAAGTAAGCGACCGGTTCGCGGCGCGAGATCTCGTCGCAGATCTGTACGGCAAGAATCGACTTACCGACGTTCGAATCGGCGAACAGACAGCATACCTCTCCCTCGAACCACATGTTTTTCCACAGCGACACCGGATTAGGCAGTGCTGCGGCCTCGGCTGTCCACTCATTGGCGGTCTTGATGACGAATGGCGATCGGGAGGCTATCTTCTCGATTTCGCGGTACGACGCGATTCCCTCAAAGGGGTCGTAAGTCTGCCGGTTATTGTCCATTGTCGTTGTTGAGTTTGAATGTGATGTACTCGCGTGCGTCGCCTACGCTGACTACGTCCTTGTAGACTGCCGGGTATTGCATTTCGAGGCGTTTGAGGTCGACGCGGACTTTTCGGCCGCGCGAGCGCAGGTATACGGTGGCTTTGGTGCCCCGGAGCGACTTTACGCCGAGGGCTTTCATGCGCTTCTTGATGCGCTGACGTGCAGCGGATGCTTTGAGCCGGATACCGTGCATCTCGATCTCGATGTCGAAGTCGGTTTCGTCATCGGTAACGGCTGCTGTGACGAAAGCTTTGTATAGGCTTTCGGCAGATTCGTCGTCGTAATCGCGGCCCGGTTCGGCGACAGCGAGCGTGTGCTTCTCGTCGAAGTGCCGCGGGTTGACGAGTACAAGCACAAAGGGCAGGTCTGCGTTTTTGAGGCCGATTTTCTGCATGGCTTTTCGAACGATGACAGCCCACAGCTTGCCGACGTTTGCGGCATCGGAAGTACGCGGCAGCACGATGACATTCAGATTGTCATATACGAAATTTACGTTGATGTACATTCCGTCGCAAAGGATGATACGCTGGTCGATCGTTTCGAGGTGGCCGGGTATGATTTTGGCCTGCTTTGCGGCGAAATGGATTGGCGAGAAGCCGGAACCGATGCGTTTCTCGAAGTTTTCGGCAAGCGAGTAGAGCTTCTGCATGACCCGGATGTAGTTGAACTCGCGTATTGTGCGGTTTTCCTGCAGACCACACAGATGGCACAAGGTCGGTATCAGATTTTTTTGTTCCATAGATAATTGGTTTGGTTATTAATTCGGGTGCAAATTTAGCTAAAATATATATTGAATTTATACTTTTCACAATATTTAACAATATATTTGATATAAAATATAAATTGTATTTATATCTTTGCAGCACATAATTTAAAGATATGAAACAACTAAACGATTACAGAAGCGTGTGCCGCCGATGTCAGACGGTGGATCTGCGCAAGGCTTCCGAAATAATTGCTCAGCCCCTGGAAGCCACCCGACAGCTATGGGGGCCTTTTTGGAACGAAGGCGAAGTTTCAGTTTTCTTTTCCGAGACAAATGTCGGAAAATCAATCCTGGCTGTACAGATAGCTCACGATATAAGCCGTGGATGCTATTCGGTGCTCAATGAGCCGATGAACCCCAAGGAAGTAGTTTACTTTGACTATGAGCTTACAGACCGCCAATTCCGCGACCGGTATTCGGAAGCGACGTTTGAAAGCGGATTCATACGTGCGACCCCGTTCAACGACGCCATCGAGGTGCTGAATCTGAGCGGAGCCGTCAACGACATAGAACGCTGCTTCGAAATGGGCTACAAGGTAGTGATTATCGACAATATCACGTTCATAAGCGACAATATCAACAATTCTTCAAAAGTGCTTGAACTGATGAAGCGGTTGAAAAACCATGCGGCGGCCACCGGGGCGAGCCTTCTGCTGATAACGCACACGCCGAAGCGACAGCCCAACAAGATAATAACGAAGTCAGATGCCTCCGGGTCGATAAACATACTGAACTTTGCCGACAGCGCATTCACCATCGGCCGTTCGTATCTTAAACCGGAGCTGCGCTATCTGAAACAGATAAAGGTGCGGGCGGGAGAATTCCGCTACACCGAAGAAAACGTACTTGTAGGATATTTTGCGACAATCGACGGGATGCTGCAGTTCAGGCCCGTGACGGAGCAAAGTGAATACTCACACATACACCCATGAACGAAGAATTTAAGCAAGATTACCGCGATATATGCCTGTTGCTGCTTGGATCGCGGACGATCGAAGAAGTAGAGACGGCAGCATATTACGCCGTCGCGATGTGCGACGAGATAGGCTACGACGCCGACGGCATAGAGATGAAGAGCGGTACGATAACGAACGAGCTGCCGGCGGTGGTCGAGGCGCTGTGGAGCGGCTTCGGCGACGCGATGCGGGCGAGCGCCGTGCGGCTCGACAGCTGGCGGGTGTTCACGGTGCGCAACGGGTCGGGGCGGCTGCTGTCGGTGAAGCTGATGGAAGCGGGCAGGCTGGAGTCGTTCGTAGCCGTAACGCTCGAGACGGACATAGACGCGCAGCTAAAGAGGCTTGAAAGGCAGCACGACGAGCTGACCCGGTACAGCAAACGGCGCATCAAACCGATATGAAGACACAAGGCGAACATATGAAAAACACGGCATATATACTTTGGGAAAGATGAAACACAGCCAAAGATAGTTTTCAAACAAAGATTATCTGATTTTTTTCTGCGCCTGTGAGGCGCTGCGAAGCGGCGAGCAGGCATTTATCTAGCATATTTAATAAAGTCGTGTCGGAGACCACCGTTAGTCAATAGATTTTCCCCAAAATCATTAGACACGACGGAGCGGAGGCAGTGCGCGAGCATAGCCTCCGCTTTTTTTGCGCGCGGGGTGGTATCGGCAGGCTGTGGGCCAAGTTGAGGCTTCGCCTCAAAGGGAGGGGGCCTTTTTTATTGAGGCGAAGCCTCAAAGGGGGCGTCAGAGAGGCGCAGGGGGACCATTTTTTCGGCGCCGGGGGCGCCGCAGGGGGGGCCTTTGCCGCAGCGCCCGCCCGCGTGGGGATGCCCGCCGCCGCGGGGTGAGCGCCCGCAGCGCCCGGGGTGAATGACAAAACGGGTGGTGCAAAAATTCGACAAAATGTGTGAAAATCAGCAAAAAATCATTAACTTTGCGGCTTCTTTTACAAACATACCAAAAAACATCGTTCATGAAAAAAGCTTTTCACATGAATCTTTTGCGCGCCATGGGCATCGCGGCGGCTGCGGCCGGCGCGGCGGGCTGTGTCGACCACGGCTATGACCTGGCGGAGGACATCGATCTGACGGTAGGACTCGGCGGGGAGAGTCTGACGGTGCCCGGAAGCAGCACCGACGTGCTGTATCTGTCAAAAATACTCAATCTCAAGGACGACAGCTCGATCAAGGCCGTGGAGAAAGACGGCGACTACGGGCTGACGGCAGGCGACTACGTGCTGATACAGGAGGGCAACTCGACGCCCTCGCACTTCGACGTGCCGGAGGTGACGGTCGGGCATATCGACGGGAGCACGACGACGACGGAGCTGCCCGAATTCTACAGCACGGGGACAGAGGCGGCGATCTCGAACCCGACGGGCACGATCCTGAACACGATGCGGCTCTCGGACGACGACGTGAACCGCGACCTGGTGGCGCTGGAGTCGGCCGACATGGATGTGCGGCTTGAAATAGACGTGCGCCTCAATTCTGACGACTTCCGTGGAACGGCCTACGTGGAAAAGGGCTACACGATCGCGTTCGACAAATGCTGGACGGTGGAAGTGGCAGACGAGGCCACGGGGCGCTTCCTCGAGAGCGCGGACCACCGCACCGTGCGCTTCAAGGAGCGCTGCGGAGTGGCGCCGGGACGGAGCCTGAAAGCGCGTCTGCGGCTGGTCAAGGCCGACCTGACGGCGCTGCCGGCAGGTCAGGGTCTGTACGCGCCGGGTAAGTTTCTTATCGAGAACGACGTGGTGTCGGGCGGCGACATAAGTATCGACAGCCGGGACATGGCAGCAGGGGCGAAAGCGCACCTGACGGTGGTGTCGGAAATAACGGTTTCAGAGGCCCGACTGCTAAAGGTGCGGGGCATTGTCGATCCGAAAATCGACATCAGCGAGACGCGGTTCGAGATCAGCGACATACCCGAATTCCTCAATGACCCGGCCAACAATCTCGACATGAGCGATCCGCGCATTACGGTCAGCATAACTAACAACTCGCCGCTGTCGATCACCCTCAACGGGCGCCTGAGCTCATACAGCGACGGCAACCGGACGGCGTCGGTGGGCATAGGCGAGAGCTACGGCACGGCGCCGGTGACGGCCCGCGGCAACGCCACGACCGACATCGTGATCTCGCGCAGGCCCGTGGCCGGCGCAGCTAACAATATCGTAGTGCCTGACCTGAGCTCGCTGCTGACGACGATCCCCGACTACATAAGCTTCGGCGACGCGGAGGCCAAGGCAGTCCGCGAGGTGTCGGAATACACCCTGGGCTGCACCTATACCTACAACTGCGACTACACGGCCATCATCCCGCTGGCGTTCGGCGACCGCATGCAGCTCTACTACACCCACACCGAGGACGACTGGAACGAGGATCTGGAGAAGTATAATTTCAACACGGCAGTCGTCACGGCCGATGTCGTCAACACGATACCGCTCGACATGGTGCCGTCGGCCAAGGCTCTCGACGCCAACGGGCACGAATATCAGTCGATAAGCGTCAGCGTCGAAGGCAACGTGACGGCCGGCAGCATGTACTCCCCCTTGACATCGAAACTCAAGATCACGCTGAAATCATCGGGCGAGAACATCGGCGGCCTCGACGGCGTGGAGCTGCTCTTTCACGCCTCGGCCAACAAAGGCTTCGCCGGTACGAACCTCAACAAGAACCAGGCCATGAAATTCGACAACATAAAAATAACCCTCGTAGGTGGAGTCCTTATCGACCTCAACAAATAATAAGCCATGTTTTCAATAAAGAAATTTACAATAAGCGTGGCTCTGCTGGCCTCGCTCTCAGCTTCCGCACAGGAAGCGCCCCGCACAGCATACTTCCTGGACGGCTACACATTCCGCCACGAGCTGAATCCCGCCTTCATGGGCGAACGCAACTACATATCGCTGCCCGCGCTGGGCAATTACGACCTGGGCGTATTCTCGAACGTAGGCGTCAACACATTCCTCTACAAGACCGCGCCCGGCAGCCGGTACAAGCTCACAACTTTCATGAGCCCGTCGGTGGACGCCTCTGAATTCCTGGGCAAGCTGAAGGACAACAACCACATAAACGGAGACTTCGACATCACGCTGCTGTCGGCAGGCTTCAAGGCCTTCGGAGGATTCAATACCGTGACCGTAGGCGTGCGTTCGGAAGTAGGCGTCAACCTGCCCAAGGACCTTTTCACATTTATGAAAGTAGGACAGACGGGACCTGACACCCGCTATCAGTTCGGCGACATCAGAGTCGACGCCTCGGCTATGGCCGAGATAGCGCTCGGCCACAGCCGCCGCATCAACAGCCGCCTGACCGTAGGCGCCAAGCTCAAAGTCCTTCTCGGCCTCGGAAGCGCCTACGCCCATATCAAGAACATGGATGTGGAATTCGGCTACGACCGCTGGCAGATCCGTGCCGAAGGCGAGCTGCAGATGGCTGCCGGCAAGGGCCTCCGCGTGCCGACCAAGCAGGAAAGCGGCAGCGAGATCAAGAATCCCGGCGAGGCCGACCTTATCGAATGGAACGACATCGACTACGACAGCTTCGGCCTATCAGGCTTCGGCATGGGTATCGACCTGGGAGCGACCTACGACCTGCTGCCCGACCTGCAGCTTTCAGCCGCAATCAACGATCTCGGATTCATGAGCTGGAGCAACGCCGTGACCGGCCGTACCGGCAGCGGCACCTGGACATTCGACGGCTTCAGCAACATCGCCGTCGACGACAGCCGTCCGGACTACGACGACAACAAGCTCGACGAACAGTTTGACCGCATGTGGGACGACCTGCAGGACGTCATCAACATACACCGGCGCGAAAACGGCTCCGGAAGCTACACGAAGGCCCTGCGCGCCACGCTGCATCTCGGCGCCGAGTACCGCATGCCATTCTACCGCAACCTCACGGGCGGATTCCTCTTCTCGTCGCACTTCGCCCGATGCTCGTCATGGACCGAAGGCCGCTTCTACGCCAACATCAAGCCCGTCAAGTGGTTCGACGCAACGGTCAACTACGGCGTATCGACCTACGGCTCGTCGCTGGGCTGGATGCTCAACTTCCATCCCAAAGGCTTCAACTTCTTTATCGGCAGCGACCATCAGTTCTTCAGCATCACGCCCCAGATAGTGCCTGTGGGCAAAGCCACAGCCAACATCAACTTCGGCTTCAACGTGACTTTCGGTTCCTGACCGCTGAAGTAATCCCCACCCCCGCGGCGATACAAAAAAGTAACGCCGATGCATAATGATTCGCGTTTTTTCGCTACCTTTGTGGCAGTCAAACGCGAATCATTATGTTACAGTATATCCTCACAGAATCGCAGCGCTTCAGCGTGGCCGAGCTGTGCCAGATGGCCATAGAGGGCGGTTGCGGATGGATCGACCTGCATCTGCCCGAACTGACAGACGCCGACATCCGGACGGCTATCGAGCCGGAAGCCATCGAGATGTGCCGTCAGGCCGGCGTATTCCTTACAGTCGACGACCGCCCCGGGCTGGCCCGCGAGCTCGGGCTGCACGGCGTCCGCTTCACATCCGCCGCAGGCCCCGACGGAGTCATTTCGCCCGCAACCGCGCGCGGGGATCTCGGTCCGGAAGCCGTCATAGGCTTCGTCACTGCCGATCCGTCGGCCGCACCGGCGATGGCTGAGGCCGACATCGACTACATCTGCACACCCGCTTCGATGGACGCCGGGCGCCGGCGCGAATTCATCGCCGCCGTACGGTCACGCGGCTGTTCGATACCGGTCGTGGCCCAGGGCGACATCACTCCCGACAACGCCGCCGCAATCCTCGCCGAAGGCTTCAGCGGACTCGCCATCGGGAAATATATCACCGACGCGCCCGACCCCGTCGGCGCTGTCGCCGACCTGCTGGCCGCAATCCAAGGCTGATGGAAAGCCTGCGCACCATACTGCTCAAGACTGCGTTGCCGATCGTCATCGGCGTGGGAGTCGTCGTATGGCTGTTCCTGAAAGACTTCAACCCTGCGGCACTGTCGATCCTTACCTTCGACACGCGCACAGTGCTGTCGCTGGCAGCCTGCCTCATATTCGTGGCCGGACGCGACTTCGGCCTCACCTGGCGCTTCCGCACCATCACCGACGGACGCCTGTCGTGGCGCCGGGCCCTGCGCGTCGATATCATGTGCGCCTTCACCTCGGCCATCACCCCCTCGGCCGTCGGAGGCAGCGCCCTGGCCATCTTCTACCTCAACCGCGAGGGCATCAAGGTCGGGCAGGCCACCACGCTGACGCTCACCACCCTGTTCCTCGACGAGATGTTCTTCGTGGTCTTCTGCCCGATACTGGTGATGGTACTTCCGGTCGATGAGCTGTTCGGCATGACCACGGGCAATACCTTTCTCGAAAGCGTCAAGGTGATATTCTGGCTCGTCTACGCCGGCATTGTCATCTGGGCGGCGATCCTCTTTACAGGCATCCTCGCACGGCCCGAATGGCTCGAGCGCACGGTCGTGAAGCTCTTCAGCCTGCGCTGGCTGCGCCGCTGGAAAAAAGGAGCCGTGAAGATGACCTCCGGAATGCGCGCCACCTCGGCCTGGGTCAAGGGCCAGTCGCGGCGCTGGTGGCTCAACGTGTTCGGCGCCACGACGCTGTCGTGGTTCTCGCGCTATCTGGTGGTGAACGCACTGTTCTTCGGCTTCGTGCCTGCGGCGTCGCAGCTGATGGTCTTCGGGCGTCAGTTCGTGGTGTGGGTCGTACTCATGATCAGTCCTACCCCGGGCGGCAGCGGCGTCAGCGAGTGGCTGTTCACCAACTACTACGGCGACCTCATAGGCGACCTGTCGGCCGCGCTCGTCATCGCCATGATCTGGCGCGTAGTCAGCTATTACATCTACCTTGTGGCGGGGGCGTGCCTGCTGCCTTCATATTTCAGAAAACGTAAATGAGACATCTTATAACAGTCCTGATCGCCGTGCTGACGGCTCTTCAGATGCAGGCTGCCGACCGCCGGGCGGTCGTGTTCACAATCGACGCCGAAATTGACGCCGCAGCGTGGCGCCACACCCGCAGCGTGCTCGATCAGGTGGCCGCGAGCCGCGAGCCCGTCGGCCTGGTGATGCTGCGGCTCAACACCTACGGCGGCGAGGTCGACATGGCCGACTCCATACGCACGGACCTGATGCGCCTCCGCATCCCCACCGCCGTCTACATCGACCACAACGCCGCCTCGGCCGGCGCGCTGATATCGCTGGCCTGCGACACCGTCATCATGGCTCCGGGGGCTACAATCGGCGCCGCCACCGTGGTCGACGGCTCCGGTGAACCGATGCCTCCGAAATATCAGAGCTACTGGAGTTCGATAATGCGCGCCACGGCCATGGCCCACGGCAAGTATATACCTGAAGGCGACAGCGTGGCCCGCTGGCGCCGCGACCCGGCCCTGGCCGCCGACATGGTCCGCCCCGACAAAGCCGTGTCATTCACGGCCACCGAGGCTGTCGGCAACGGCCTGGCCGACGGCATAGCCCCTACCCTCGACGACGCCCTGGCCTTGCTCGGCTACACCGCCTCCGAAGCCCGGCACATCGAGCCGTCGACCACCGACCGCCTGCTTGGCTTTCTCTCATCGGCCGCCGTCCGCGCCATTCTCATCACACTGATCCTCGGCGGCATATACTTCGAGATGCACACTCCGGGGCTCGGCGTCGCCGCCGGTGTGTCGATCGTGGCCGCCGTTCTGTATTTTCTGCCGATGGTCGTCACCGGCACCATGGCCGCCTGGGTTGTCATCCTGTTCATCATCGGCATAGTGCTGCTGGCTCTGGAGCTGTTCGTCATTCCCGGATTCGGCATCGCTGGGATCAGCGGAATAGCCTGTATAGTGGTGTCGCTGCTCGGCGCCATGGTCTGCGGCGTGTCGGGCGGCTTCGACAGCGGTATGCTCGGCCGCGCGTCGCTGATCCTGATCAGCGGCACGGCGCTGGCCGCCGGTCTGGCGTGGCTGCTGACATCGCGTTTCGCGCCCCGACGCCTGCGCGAGGCATCGGCTCTCAACCATGAGCAGAAGGCCGAGATGGGCTACATCGGCGTCGACACAGCCCCGGCCGCGCTTACCGGCAGTACGGGAGTGGCCGTCACGGCCCTGCGCCCGGCCGGAAAGGTCGGTATCGACGGCCGCACGTACGACGCCTCCTCGACCGGCGATTTCATCGACGCCGGCGCTCACGTCCGCGTCGTCCGCTACGAAGGAGCCCAGATTTTTGTTGAAAAGGAAAAATAACTGACCCCATAATGAAATTCATCTGCATAATTCCCGCCCGCTACGCCTCGACTCGCTTTCCGGGCAAGCCGCTTGCCACGATCGGCGGCAAGACCATGATCGAACGGGTATACACCCGCGCCCGCATGGCCATCGACGATGTGATCGTGGCCACTGACGACCGCCGGATCGCCGATGCCGTCGAGGCCTTCGGTGGCCAAGCCGTGATGACCTCCCCCGACCACCGCAGCGGCACCGACCGCTGCTACGAAGCCTACTGTCTGTGCGGTTCAGACGCCGACGTGGTCATCAACATCCAGGGCGACGAGCCATTCATCGATCCCCGTCAGATCCGTACGCTCCAGGGCTGTTTCGACTCGCCTGCGACCGACATAGCTACCCTCATCCGCCGTTTCGACCCGTCGCTCGGCTTCGACGCGCTCTTCGATCCCAACACGCCAAAGGTCGTGACCGGCGAGGACGGCCGCGCGCTCTACTTCTCGCGCAGCATAATTCCCTATGTACGCGGCTACAAGTACACCGAATGGCTCGACAGGGCAACCTTCTACACCCATGTCGGCATCTACGCCTACCGCCGCGAAGTGCTTGCCGCGATCGTGAAGCTGCAGCGTTCGCCGCTCGAGATCGCCGAATCGCTCGAACAGCTCCGCTGGCTTCAGAACGGCTACAAGATCCAGACGGCCCTCACCGACTGCCCAACTATCGGCATCGACACACCGGCCGACCTCGAGCAGGCAGTCAGGTTCCTTAACTCGCATCCTGAATGAGCGCGCCCGACCGCACCAAGGCGCCGGCCGTCAGCACTTTCGGCGACATAACCCTGAAGGACGAGACCGTTGGAACGCTCTCGACCGGCACGGACCTGCATCTGATCGACGCGGGCGATCAGGACCTGGTGCGCCTGACTCTGCTGTGTGACGGGGGCACACTCGACGCCACCCGTCAGTCGCTGCCGCTGTTCGTCACCGAAGGCATGCGCGAGGGTACACTGCACACCTCGGGCGAAAGCATCGCTGACGCGCTCGACTTCGCGGGCGCACGTCTTTCATCGCGTGTGACCGAGCATCATACAGGCTTCGAACTGATGGCCATAAGCCGCAAACTTCCCGCGCTACTGCCCATTTTGCGCGAGATGATCATGGAACCGGCGTTCGAGCCCTCCACAGTGGCGTTCTGGGCACGCAATGCTGCCGGAGCACTCGCCACCAAGATGGCCAAGGTCAGTTACCACGCCTCGCAGGCCGTCACCCGCGCCATCAAGGGCGCAAGGCATCCGGCATCGCAGATTGAGACGCCCGAAAGCATCCTCGCCACCGACCGCAGCGACGTGCTGCTGACCCACAGCCGTTTCATCGGCCAGGGACGCCTCCATGCCTACCTTGGCGGAAAACTCGACGGCGACATCATCGGTGAAGTCAGGGCTTTTCTGGAGTCGCTGCCCGTATCCGCAGTCGAATCACCCATAGTGATCGTGCCCGACAGTCCCGAGCCGCCTCAGCGCATCGACATCAAGGTCGACGGCGCCGTTCAGTCGGCCGTCATGATGGCCATGCCCGCCATAGCGCGGTCGCATCCGGACTACATTGCCCTGCGCCTGGCCATCATCGCGCTGGGCGGCTACTTCAGCAGCCGCCTCATGACCAACATCCGCGAGGAAAAGGGCCTGACCTACGGCATCAACTCCTGCCTGCTCGGCTCGTTCGAAGGCTCGCAGGTGCGCATCGGAGCGCAGTGCGACCGAGCCAATGTCGAGCAGGTCATCGATGAAACCAAGGCCGAGATCACTCGCCTGTGGACCGACCCGCTGTCGGCCGACGAGCTCCGTCGCCTGCAGCTCAACGCCTGGACATCGCTGGCCTCCACGACCGATTCGCCGTTCACCGTCGCCGACTACTATATCGTCCGACTCGAGGTAGGCACCGACGCCGACTACTTCGGCCGTCAGCTCCGCGAGATCGCCGCGCTGACACCCGCACGCATCGCCGACGTAGCCCGACGCTACCTCGACCCAGCCCTCCTCACCGTCGCCGTCGCCGGCTGATCAGTCGCGGAAGTAGATGCGCTTGACGCGGGGGGCGACAGAGGCTATGATTTCGTAGGGGATGGTGTCGAGCGTCGCGGCGTGCTGCTGGACAGGTTTTTGGGTGCCGAAGACCTCGACAGCATCGCCGATCTTCGGGTCAGTCACATCGGTCACATCGATCATGCATTGGTCCATGCAGATATTGCCGACAGTCGGGCATTCCACGCCGTCGACCACAAACGAGGCGTTGCCGCGGCCGAGGTGGCGGTTGACGCCGTCGGCATACCCTACAGGCACGGTAGCCACCACCGAGTCGCGCCGCAGGACACCTCGGCAGCCGTAGCCGACGGTCGTGCCGGCCGGCCAGCGGCGCAGCGAGATGATCGTAGACCGCAGCGTGGCCACAGGCCGCAGCGGCGCATCATCGTCGAGGGGCGACACGCCGTAGAGGCCGATGCCCAGGCGCACCATATCGTACTGGTGGTCGGTGTAGCGCATGATTCCGGCAGTGTTAAGGACGTGACGAAGTACCTTGTACGGCAGCGCTCCGACAATCTTCGACGACATTTCTTCATAAAGCCGCAGCTGCATTTCGGTGTAGCTGTCGAGGTCGAGACAGTCGGCCGTGGCCAGATGGCTGAAGACCGAGGCGACTTCGACATCGTCCAGCGTGAGGAGCTCGGCCACAAGTCCGTCGACCTCGTCGGGCGTGAAGCCCACTCGGTGCATGCCCGTGTCGAGCTTGATGTGCACCTTGAAGCGACCGACGTTCCAGCGCGCTGCAGCCTCGCGCAGCGTACGCAGCTCGCGCAGCGAGAATACCGACGGCTCCAGGCCGTAGTCGAACAGTGCCTTGTAGTTGCCCGTGATGGGGTTGAGCACCACGATAGGCATTGTGATGCCCCCGCGGCGCAGCTCCACGCCCTCGTCAATGACAGCAACGGCCAGATAGGCTGCTCCCTGTGCCTGAAGAGTCTTGGCTATCTCCACGGCACCCATCCCGTAAGCCTCGGCCTTGACCATACCTACGATTCCGGTCGCAGGCCGGAGCAGCGAACGGTAATAGTTGAAGTTATGCACCACCGAGTCGAGATTGACTTCAAGAGTGGTGTCGTGGCGGGGAGCCTCGAGCATGGCCTTGATGCGTTCGAACTGGGGGCGCCCGCTGCCGAAAAGCAGTACGGTCTCGCCGCTGAAATCGTCGGGTCCGAAATCGCGGAGAAAATCATCGGCTGAGGGCGCAGTCTCAAACCGCAGAGGCGCGAATGTCCGGGCATGTGACGCAATGTCGGCGCCGATGCCAATGACACGGTCGACGCCCGCGGCTATGAGGTCGGCAGCCACCGAGGCGTAGTATTGTTCGGAATCCGAAGCGCCGCGGAGCAAGTCGGCCAGTATGGCCGTATTGCTGCGGGTAGATGTGGAGCGGCGGCTCATAAAATCCAGTGAATGCCGCAGCGACACCTCGTCGGCGGTGAAGCCGTCGTAGATCACCACGCAGTCGTTTACCCCTTCGTGCACGTCGATGCGGTTGGTCGGATACTCGTCCTGAGCAGTTTCTGCAGCTTCGTAGCCGAGGTCGCGGCACACGGCCGCAACTACCTTGCGGTCAAAGTCATCATCTCCGTCGACCGGAATCAGTTCGACCTGACCTTCGAGTCCCGCAACTATATCATCCACCATCGGATCGCCCGAAGCATAATACAGACGGCGGCATCCGGCAAACAGCTTTATTTTCTCGGCAATCTTCTCGGCTCGCGAGGCGAAGCCCTCGTCGTGTTCGGCTGTTATTGGCGTCAGGATGCCGATTTCGGGGCGCACGATGGCAGAGAGCTCGTCCATAGACCCCGCGTGGTCGATGCCTACCTCCACAATAGCGACATCAATGCCGCGATCGAACCCGCAGACCGACAGAGGCACGCCAATGCGCGAATTCCAGCTGCGCGGGCTGCGCTCGACACGGCATCTCCCGGCAAGCGCACGAAAGAGCAACTCCTTGACGACCGTCTTGCCGACGCTGCCTGTGATACCGACAACTGTCGTGCCTTCCAGCCGCGAGCGCCATAACGCGGCAATCCGCAGCATAGCCGTCTCGACTGAATCCACAATTAAAAACGTGGCCGCAGGCATCGCGGCTTCATATGCGGCTGGAAGTTTTTCCACCAGATACACACGCACTCCGCGGCGGTACATATCGGCGACGTAGCGGTGGCCGTCGGCCGCACCGCTGATGGCGCAGAACATTCCGGAAGCCGACATCATCGGAGTGCGGCTGTCGATTATGAGATGCGTAACTACTGTGTCGCCGGCTTCTGCACCCTCCGCTAAAGCTCCGGTCTCATGCTGTATATCTTTGACTGTCAGTTTCATTTTTTCTTATCTATATGGCAATTCCGCAGCGCCAGCCGATGTTTTTCGGCTATCTGTTGCCTGATCTGCGGCGTGCAGTATGCTTCGGTGAATTTTTCATAAATATACTCGACTGCCACGTCCGACGGATGTTTCATGTCGGGGGCGTAGTAGCGGTAGTCGCGCAGATCGTCGTTGACGATCTCATATGCCGGGAAATAGTCGGCTCCCGTCAGCAGGCATATCCTATCGATGGCCACGCGCAGGACGGCTTTCGACAGAGAGTTCGCCGCCAGGCCATAGGCCGTGTATCGGATCGGCGACAGGGTGAATATTACTTTCGGAGGCAGCTTCGGCAGCCCGGCGGAAGTCCACGCCCTGACTATGCTTTCGGTATCGAGATCGATTTCATCGAACATAGCGGCCGGAAGGCGATGACAGTTGGCTACGACGGCGCCGGTGTCGCGCAGACGGTAAGCGCGTGCTGATCCGAAAGTGAAAATCACGGCCGTGGCCTGTTCGAGCGACTCGGTGAGCAGCCGGCGGTCGGCGTTCACGGCCTCGGCAAGCGCAGCCCCATCGGCTCCCGCATAGCGCGAGGCACCGTCCATGCAATGCCAAAGATCACCGTGGTGATAGAAATCTGCCTCGACGAAATCGGAGCGGCGGAAGTAAGCCCGCTCTACCGACAAAGGGTTGAACAGCGGTCCCATCGGATTGTGTGTCACATGGAAGCCGTCCATGGCCAGCCGCTCGCCTATGGAATCGCTGAAGCACGAGCCCAGCATCACGATCCGGTCGTCGAAGCCGAGACCGAACGACCCGTGCAACTCTTCTATTTCCGTCCTGAACTTCATCAGTACATCTGATAGTCAATCGACAGCACCTGAAATTCGGTGCGGCGGTTGATCTGGTCGGCTATGTCCTGATCCTCGGGAGAGAGGCTGAGTATGTATTCCTCGGTAAGCACGTCGCCTTCCTTGAACTGCGGATGCTCGCGGGCGAGTTTCTTCGTGATGGTCTTCGGGCGCGACTCGCCGTAACCCTGCGACTGCAGCCGGTCGGCCGATATGCCGTGGGCTATCAGATAGTCGATCACCGACTTGGCACGTCGGCCCGAGAGATCGATGTTGTAGGCGTCCGAGCCGTGGCGGTCGGTGTGCGAAGCCATTTCGATGGTCACGTTTGGATTGTCGCGGAGCACCTGTACCATCTCGTCCAGAGCCTCCTTCGACTCGGGGCGCAGTGTGGCACGGTCGTAGTCGTAGAAGATGTTGTCGATCACCACAGGCTTGGTTATCGAGGCCAGGATGAAGTCGACGCCGTACTCAGCATCCTCCTCGGCCGCATCGCTGGTAAATTCCTGGCGGGCGTTGAGGTAGCCTCGCGCGCCGGCGAGCATCACATAGCGCACGCCGCGGCTGAGCGGGAACGAAAACGAACCGTCTGCGCGGGCGACAGCTTTCTGATTGGAGCCGTCGTCGCCGATGATGCGGATCACGGCATTGGCTACCGGCTCCTCGTCCCTGTCGAGGACCCAGCCCGAAATGATGATCTTCAGGTCGGGCAGTTCGAACGAATAGATGTTGTCGTAGCCGCGGGCATCGTTGCGGTTCGACGAGAAGAAGCCGCTCTCGCCCTCGCCGAAAGTAATGCCGAAGTCATCGGCCGCCGAATTGACCGGAGTGCCCATGTTCACGACCTCCCAGCCGCCCGAAGGTTTCTGTTCGGCGCGGAATATGTCGAGGGCGCCGTAGCCGGGATGACCGTCGGATGCGAAGTAGATGACCGAGTCGGTGCGCACGTATGGGAACATCTCGTCGCCGGGCGTGTTGATCCACTCGCCCAGGTTCTCGAGCGAGCCCAGGCGCTGGTTGATGTTGATGCGCCACAGGTCGCGGCCGCCCGCACCGCCGGGCATGTCGCTCGAGAAGTAAAGCCACTCTCCGGATGGCGACACGGCCGGATGGCCCATGGCCGACAGCGTATCGGCCGTGATCTCGAACTTCTGCGGCGCGCCCCACTTGGCGTCGCTGCGCTGCGAGGTGAATATCTCTACGGTGGTATTGGCGTTGGGCTCGCGGCGCGCGCGGGTCAGGTACATCAGAGTGCCGTCGGGCGAGAAAGAGACAATCCCTTCCTCAGCCTCGGTGTTGAGCTCGCCTTCCACAGGCTCGGGACGCTGCCACACCCCCTGTTCGTCCTTGACGGCAACCCATATGTCGCCTTTCTTCATGCCGGTGATCTCGCTTCGCGGGCCGGTCACCTTCTCGCGGGTGGTGGTGAAATACAGGCGGTCGTAGGCGCCGGGAACAAACATCGGCGAAAAATCACTGCGGGGCGAGTTGAACAGCTCGCTCTTGCGCACCACATAGCGCGTGGCACCGTTGCGCGAGGCGCCCAGGCGCGCGCCGGCAAGCTCGGTCTGTGCCCGCGTGTCGCCGGGGCGCAGCGTCAGATATTCCTCATAGGCTTTCACAGCCTGTGCATACTGCCCCGCCGCGTGCAGATTCTCGGCCAGGCTCAGATAGGCCGAAGTGTCGCCGTATTCGTAGCGGATGGCATTCTGATATGCCGCGGCCGCCCGCTGGAACTGGCGCAGCCGCTCGTGGCACCTGGCCATTTTGAAAGCCACCATGCCGCGCTGCGCGCGTTCCTCTTTCTTGGTCAACTTATTGTATATCTTGCGGTAGGTGCGGGCGGCGTCATAGTACTCGCCGCGCGCCATCTGCTCGTCGGCCACCGACAGCTTCGCACCGCCGCACCCGGCCGTCGAGGCCGCAAACGCCACAAGTACGGCAGCCGCCAGCGTCCGCACAATTTTCACTGTAATTCTCATATATCGAAAAACGAGCTTATTCCTTAATTAGTATGCAAAGTTACGCAATTTTTTCGTAATTTTGCAGTCAGACCAAAGTCTTAGAATATGAAAAAGCTATTATCAACTCTGGTGCTGCTGATCACCGTCGCAGCAGTGGCTTTCGCCAAAGGACCGACAGCCACCGTCGTTTTCTCTGTCGAGCCGAAGATGACATCCCAGAACTGCGAGAACAAGATCAAGACAAACATCCGCTTCGAAAAGGGCGTCACCGAAATCGTCACCGACATTCCCTCGCAGACGGTGAAAGTGACCTACGACCCGGCCAAGACCTCCCCGGAAAAACTCATCGAAGCATTCAAGGCTATCGGCTACACGGCCGTCCCCGTGCCGTGCGACAAGAAGCCGGCCGCAGGTTGCCCGGGCAACTGCCGACACTGACCTACATTTGAAGACATATATTCACAATTAACGATCATACGAATATGAAATTTACACATCTCTTTCTGATCGGCGCGCTCAGCGTAGCCTGCGCCGGCACCGTGGGCTGCTCGAAATCCGACAAAGCAGCCGATGAAGTAGTCGAAGGGCCCGAAGTAACCGTGCTTACCGTCGACTCAGTACTCTCCAATCTCGAAGGTCTTGCCGGCGACACGGTAGTAATCGAAGGCTACTGCTCACACATATGCAAGCACGGCGGCAAGAAGGCCTTCCTCGCCAACTCCGACACCACAGCCCTGCTGATGTGCGTGGCCGACGAACAGCTCGCCGCCTTCGCGCCCGACTGCCCCGGACAGGTCATCACCGTCGAAGGTATCATCACTCCGATCACCATGGGCCGGGCCGACCTCGCTGCCCGCGCCGAGGCTGAAGCCAAAGCCGAGGCCGAAGGTCACTGCGACAGCGAAAAGAAAGCCAACGGCACCGCAGCCGAGAAACTCGCCAAGCTCGACGAACAGATCGCTGCAGGCGGCGACACCATCCTGGTATGCGGTTACTATGTGAACACCTCATCGTTCGCCGTCCCCGAATAAAGGAATGAACTGCGACGTCATAAAACTCCTGCCCGACTCCGTCGCCAACCAGATTGCCGCCGGTGAAGTCATCCAGAGACCTGCTTCCGTCATCAAGGAGCTGGTCGAGAACTCCATCGACGCCGGCGCCACAGCCGTCGAGATAATCGTCAAGGATGCCGGACGCACACTGATACAGGTGGTGGACAACGGCAAGGGAATGACGCCCACCGACGCCCGCATGGCCTTCGAGCGCCATGCCACCAGCAAGATCACGGCCGCCGACGACCTCTATGCCCTGCACACCATGGGATTCAGAGGCGAGGCGCTGCCGTCGATCGCCGCTGTGGCGCAGATCGACCTGCGCACTATGCAGCCGGGCGAGACCGTCGGCACACGCCTGCAGTTGAGCGAGTCACAGTTCGTCAGCCAGGAGGCCTGCGCATGCCGTGCCGGCACCAACATGATGGTCAAGAACCTCTTCTTCCACATGCCGGCCCGGCGCAAGTTCCTGAAGAAGGACTCGGTAGAGATGAGTCATATCATGCACGAGTTCGAACGCCTCGCACTGGTCAACACGGATGTCGAATTCACCTTCATATCCAACGACACCACCTTGTTCAAGCTGCTGCGCGGCAGCCTCAAGCAACGCATCACCGCCCTGATGGGCAAGGCTATAGGCTCGCAGATCATACCGATAGCCACCGAGACCGCGATCGTGAAGATCGACGGCTTCGTGGGTCTGCCCTCGCACGCACGCCGCCGCAACGCACCGCAGTACTTCTTCGTCAACGGCCGCAATATGCGGCATCCTTATTTCCACAAGGCTGTCACGAGCTGCTACGCCGACCTCATCGCCGGCGACATGCAACCGATTTATTTCATCAGCCTTCAGGTCGACCCCGCCACGATCGACGTCAACATCCACCCGCAGAAGCACGAGATCAAGTTCGAAAACGAACAGGCCATATGGCAGATCATCACCGCTGCGGTCAAGCAGGCTCTGGGGCGGGTCAATGCCGCAGGGGCCATTGACTTCGACTCGGACGATATCCCCGACATACCGGTGTTCATGCCCGACGCCAACGCCACAATGCCGGGCATAGCCACCAACGACAACTACAATCCCTTCGCCGACGATGCCGACTTTCCGGCCCGAACCGGATTCGAGATACGCTCGTCGATCAACACCGCCGACAGCCCCCGCCAATCCCGTCAGGCTGCGCCATTAAGCCGCCCGGCCACACAGCGCGTGCCCGACGACTGGGACAGACTCTACGAATCCTTTATCAGGCGCAGCGAGGGCCCGGCCCCGTCTGAGCCTGAGCCTTCGGCCGCGGCCTCCGGACACGAAACCGAGACCCGCGCCGACCTGTCATCGCCGGGCCCCCCGGCGCTGATCGACACCACCGACAGCTTCTCGCGACATCTGTCGCTCAACAACAAATACATAGTGCTCGCATCGCGCGAGGGACTGATGATCATCGACCGTCATCGTGCACACATGCGTGTGCTCTACGACCGATACCTTGCCGAGATGCAGGCAGCTCCCCGGCCGTCGCATAAGTTGCTCTTTCCCGAAACCGTCACACTGACGCCGTCGCAGAGCACTGCCATGTCGGCCGTCAGCGACCTGCTCGAACGCCTTGGCTACGACGTGTCGTTTCTGGGCGACTCTGTGTGGGCCGTCAACGCCGTGCCTTCGGTGCGCGGCAATGCCGTCGAGGCACTCACACGCATGGTGGCCGAACTGGCCGAATCGGGCGAGGCGCCCGACGATCTCACCGTAAAACCCCTTGCCAAGGCCATGGCCCGCTCGCAGGCCCTCCTGCCCGGCCAGGAAATCACCCCCGAAGAGGACGAGGCGCTGATAGCCGCCCTGCTTTCCTCGCCCGAGGCCGCATATTCGCCCGACGGCCTGCGGACTTATACCATAATAGACAACCCCAGCCTGTCAAAACTATTCCACTGACAATGCTCCGACGCACAGCCATAGCCGTTCTGACCGCAGCCTGCGCCCTTACGGCCTTCGCCGCCCTGGAAATCACTCCCGAAAACGTACAGGAATCTCTCGAAAATCTCGACAAAGCGCTGGCTGCGCGCGCCGACGCCGTCAACCGCCGTCAGGCAGCCATCGACCGGCTCACCGATTCGCTTTCCGCCGGAGGTCCGGAAGCATCCCTGGTACTCGAAATCGCCAACCACTACCGAGGCTTCAACAACGACTCGGCCCTGCACTACTATTCACGCGGCATGCAGCTCGCCGACTCAGCCGACCGCCTGCCGTTCGTCCTCGGAAAAGCCGCCCTGCTGCCTCTCAGCAGCCAGTTCGGGCAGGCGATCGACCTCTACAGTAGCATCGACCGGCTGTCTCTGACTCCGGAGCAGCTCCCCGGATACTACGATGCCGGGCGCCAGATGTACAGCTACATAGCGGCCTTCTCCACCGGCGATGAGTCGATGCGCGACTCCAACTCGGCCAACGCGCTGGAAATGCAGCTCAAACTGCTTGAAGTGCTTCCCGAAAACTCACTCGAATACAAGTTCAACCTCGGCGAATACTACTTCCTGACCGGTGAGCGCGGCAAAGCCAGGTCACTGCTCGAATACGTCATTGACAACACCGGCCCCGACAATCCGCTGCGCGCGCGTGCCGCCCACCATCTGTCGACCATCGCCCTGCGGGCCGACGACGAAAACGCCTATATATATTACCTGGTCATGTCGGCCATGGCCGATGTCAGCGCCGCCACCCGCGAGGTAGCGTCGCTGCAGGAACTCGGCAATCACCTCTATACGCGCGGCGACGTCAACCGCTCGTACCGATTCCTGACCGAGGCCCTCGCCAGCGCCGTGGAGTGCGGCGCACCGATGCGCATGATCGAGTCCGCCCGAAGCCTCCCGATCATCGAGCACGCCTACGCCGAGGAACTGGCATCGAAGCGACGCACCATCTATTTCTTCGTAGCCGTGCTCATTTTGGTTGTCATCATCCTGGCCATCACCATGGTAGTGCTCAACCGCAAGATGCAGCGCCTGCGAATCCTTCAGCAGAGCCTCCGGCAGGCCAACCAGACCAAGGACGTCTACATCAGCCAGTTCCTGAACCTGTGTTCGATCTACATGGACAAGCTCAACCAGTTCTGCAAGATAGCGAACCGCAAGATCACCACCGGCAAGGTCGACGACCTATACCGCCTCACCAAATCCGGCAAGTTTGTCGAGGATCAGAGCAAGGAATTCTATGAAGTGTTCGACAACGCTTTCCTGCATCTATACCCTACCTTCGTCGTACAGGTCAACGAACTGCTGAATCCCGACCAGCGGATAGTTCTGAAAGAGGGCGAACTGCTCAATACCGACCTGCGCATCCTGGCGTTCATGCGCCTCGGCATAGAGGAAAGCTCGCGCATAGCACAGGTGCTCAACTACTCGCTCAACACCATCTACGCCTACCGCAACCGCCTCAAGGCTCGCGCCACCAACCGCGACACATTCGAGGACGACATCATGAAAATCAAATCTGTCGACTGAAGCATTAACACTAATTAATACTAATCCTAATTATTTGGTCACTAACTGCTTGTGATAATAAATTCATATATTTTGCACATTAATTCAAAATTAATTTGCAATATAATGAACTTTTTCGTAACTTTGCATTAGAATATCATTTCAGTTTTAGGGTTAGTACAGATTGTCATCTTTCCGCTTCCGCGGTATCCCCGCCAGATGGTGACGCCGCGAGGCCGACAATCGATTCAAAAGAAAAATGTGTTTTATGTTAGTTATGTAATTGTTTTAAGTCATTAAAACGCTGGCAGGGCGGGATCGTGAGATTCCGCCCTGCTCTGTCTTATGACTTTATGTAAACTGTAATCAGAATTTGAATCCTACCGAAAGTACGATATTGTTGTTCTTCTCGGTCAGATCGGCTGTCGGAGCCTTTACGCCGTTGTAATCGGTGAAAGCGTGATAAGTCGAAGTTTTCTTACGGTAGATATACGCTGCATCGACATAGAATGCCTGATAGCGGTAGCCGAGGCCGACGGAGATGGCGTCGGTTGTCTTGTTGAATGTATATGCGGGATTAGTGCCTGCGGTGAACACCTCGACGGCACCGTCGGCGGCCTCGCTCTTGACATTGGTGGTCGAGTGGTTATAGCCGGCGCGGAGACTCAGGTTAGATGTCAGGCGGTATTCGATACCGGCGCGGATGATGTCGGTTCCCTTGTAGTAGTTGGAAATATCATCGTTGACATAGTCGTCTGAGACGAAATTGCCCCACGAATCCTGATATTTGACCGACATGTCGCCGAATGCCTGGCGCTCGTAATCGAGCGAAATGATGGCCGAGTTACCAATAACGGCGGCCGCGCCGACCATGATCTTCCAGGGCGACTTCAGATGGAAGTTGTAGTACGAATCCTCGGTGTACTCGGGTTTGTCGCCGTTTGTGTTGGGATTGTGCTCGCCTTCGGGGGCGTTTGGATTATAATAGTTGTAATACGATTCGGCGTAGGCCGACTGCGACAGAGAGTACCACGTAGGCGTATGCACGGCCAGGCCGATACGCAGTTGCTGAATAGGCTTCAGGATGACGCCGGCCTTGAAATTCCAGCCCGAACCGGAAATCGAGCGGTAATTCTGCAGCTCGATATCCGCGTCGCCCGGGCCGGTGCCTCGGTCGTAGGCTATCTGTGCGTTGGCCATCATCTCTGAGTAGTTGGCGCTCATGTTGTAGCTCAGGTCGGTGATGCCGAAGCCGATACCCCAGTAGAGCACGTCGGACACGTTGCCGCCGAAGTCGATTGCATATTCGTCGACATAGCCCGACTCGCGCACGCGGCTGTATGCGTCGGCCTCGGTACCGGGGCCGTAAAGGCCCTGATATCCTCCTCCGGCCTTGGGATTGATCATATACGACGAGTATGCCAGTATCGACAGCCAGTCGGCGTCGGAGTCAAGGTACGGATTGTACGTGTCGGTAAACTGGAAATCCGACTCGGGTGCAGTGCCCGTGAAGGCTGCGATGTAGTTCGACACCGACGAAGGCGACGAACCGTTGTATACATCGTAGACGCGGTCGAACGAAGCGATGCGGTTGTACGACACGCCCCATGAGAACGTACGCAGCAGGCCGCCGAGGCGGGCGGTGCCCACGTAGCCGAAATTGTTGCAGTATGCCTTCGTCTTGTCCTTGCTTATCTTGGTGGTCGACGTCTGCGACGTGATGCTGCGCGGCGATATGTCGAGTGTGGCGCCGATCTCGCTGCGGCGGTAGACGCCGATGCCGGCCGGATTCTGATTCAGGGTCGAGAGGTCGCCGCCCAGAGCGGTGAACGCTCCGCCCATCGACATGAAACGGGCTGTGCCGCGCTGGTCGGTCTGCGACAGAGTATATGCGTCAACGGCGCTCTGGGCTGCAAGACCCAGCGGCAGCGCCGCCACGGCTATGGCTATTGCTGTTCTTTTCATTGTGTCCTAATGTTATGCGCGTAAGAAAATAAAATCGGATGTCAGAATATCACCGGCGCTGATTACCGTCGGCCGCGACCGCCTCCACCGCCGCCGGAGTGCGAACCGCCCCCGGTTCCGTGGGTCGAGCGCGATCCGCCGCCCGTGCCGTAGGTCGAGCGGCCGCGGTTGCTCGAACCGGAGTTATAGTTATTATTGTTGTACGAAGGTGTCTGGCGGCGTGTATTGTTGTTCTGCACGCCCGTACCGTTGTTCGAGCCGTTGTTGCGGCCGCGGTTGAAACTGCCGCTGCCGTAGTTCGAGCCGGAGTTACCGCCTACCGAGGGGGCGGTATATGAGCCCGTACCCGGGCGGTTCGTAGGCGATGTCGTTCCGACATGGCGTCGGCGGTCCGAGTAGCCGGGGCGTCCTGTTATACCGGTGGCGCCGGCGCTGATGGCACCCGGACGGCGCCCGACAGTCGACGACGAGCCGGCCGGAGCGTGCGGCCGCGAAGATCCGGCGCTCGATGCCCAGTGGTTAGGTCCGGGACGCCATGACGGACCCGGGCCCCATCCCGGACCGGGATGCCAGCCCCACGACGGCCCCCACGACGGTCCCCAGCCCCACGACGGTCCCCACGACGGTCCCCAGCCCCACGACGGTCCCCAGCCCCAGCTCCAGCTGTACCAGGGACCGTAGTAGCTCCACGAATACGAGGGCCAATACCAGGGCGACACATACCAGGGTGAGTACCATGAGCTGTATGCGGGCCATGTCGGCCACGTATTCACGACGTAAACGTTGATGTCCGATGCCGGTTCGGTGGCGTAATAGTAGTTGATCAGGTCGCTGTCGCCAGATCCGTTGACAATGTCCGGATTATAATAGCGCTCCAGTCGGCGCGTATAGGCAAATGTGTCGGCATCCTGGCCGACAGTGTCGGCCGACGCCGTATCGGTCGATACCAGGAACTGGCCTCGGCGGTTGTATTCGTCGACGTCGACTTTGAGGCCGCTGCCAGCCGGAGCGGCGTATGTGTCGGCTCCGGGATAATTCACGACGGTATTGGGGACATAATTCGACTGTACGGCCGGCTTCTTGGGCTGTTTGGGCTCCGACGCCGGATTGTAGTAGATATCATCGTCATCATCCCAGCCGGAGACAGCCGGGGCGGCCGATACAGCCAAGGTGACTGCGACGAGCATCGACATCAGGGAGAGGCGCTTTATATTCATTTCTGCAAATTTAAAGTTTTTCTATACATTAGACTTGCCGGTTGCCGGCAGGTTTAACTGCAAAGTTAGCGTTTTTTTCGCCACAATTCATAACTTTTACGCATATTTGTTAAATATATAACAACTTTCCCGCCAAAAACAGTTCTTGTCACGCAAAAAAATCAAAGCGGAAGACCGGCGCTGTCGGTCAATGACGCCGGCGCCGGTCTTCCGTGTGGAGTGTTTACTGAATCCGTTATTTGGTCGGTTTCAGATCATATGAGGCGATCGAGAGGGTGAAGCCCCAGTAGATGAAGGCGATCGAGGTCAGGAACGATACCATCAGCATGTCCGATACCCAGCCTGCTTCCAGGAAGAAGAAGCCGATAAGGCACATGAGGATGCCGTTGATGATTCCCAGCCACCAGTAGCGGTTGTGCGTGCGGTAGCAGGCCTGCACGAGGGCTTCTATGCCCCAGAAGATGAACACGAAGGCTATGAAGTACGGGAACACTGCCTCGCTCAGGATGATTGAGCGTACAAGCATGAAACCGATGAACATATCGATCATGCCGCCGGCAAGCCACCAGCCCCACCCTTTCGAACGGTCAGGACCCGAAGCGACGCAAAGCTGTACGATACCAGTAAGGATTAGCAACCAGCCGAAGATCTGTGATGCGATAGCATAGCCGGCTTCCGGCCAGAACCAATAAGCGAATCCTGACAATACCATCAGGATACCAACGACCAGGACTACCCACCATGCGCGGGTCTGTCCTAAGTAGCTAATGTTTAAAGCTTTCATAATGTATAAATTTTGAGTTTCGTTAAATGTTTCAGGTTTTTTAGTTAATTTTAGTATTATAACAACACCCCGTTCGGTTTGGTTTGCTGCTTCCGATTATTTTTTTGTCGCTTACTGATTTGGCTCATTTTTATCTCACCCACATAAATTATATGGCGCCCCCGCACATATTTTAGCATTTTTTTGTTTAACTTTGCATCGACAAGTCTATAGATCCGAGACATGAACGAGCAAGCCCTCAGCAGGCTGTATTTGAAGGATACAGCTTTCAGCCAACTGATGCAGCGGCGCATATTCAACGTGCTGCTGGTCGCCTCGCGCTACGACGCCTTCATCATGGAGGAGGACGGCCGCGTCGACGAGCAGCTGTACATGGAATATGTATCGCTCAACCTCAGTTCGCCTCCGCGGGTGACGCGCGCCTCGACCATCGCCGCCGCCATGGAGCTTATGGGCCACAATCACTTCGACCTTGTCATCGTCATGCCGGCAAACGATATTTCCGAGTCGATCGAAGGCTGCCGCCGCATCAAGGCCGCCAGTCCCGACATACCGCTCGTGGTCCTGACGCCATTTTCCAAAGAAGTGTCGCGACGCCTGCTCGGCGAGGACCTCTCGCAGATCGACTACGTGTTCAGCTGGCTCGGCAACATGGACCTGCTGCTGGCAATCATCAAGCTCCTCGAAGACCGCCTCAACGCCGACGACATCACCGAAGTAGGCGTGCAGATGATCATGGTCGTCGAGGACTCTGTCCGCTTTTACTCGTCGGTGCTACCGCACATCTATAAATTCCTGCTCTCGCAGTCACGCGAATTTTCGACAGAGGCTCTCAACGAACACGAACAGATGCTGCGAATGCGCGGACGCCCGAAAGTGATGCTCGCCCGCGACTATGAGGAAGCCGTCGGCCTGTATGAAAAGTACGGCGACAACATGCTCGGCGTCATCAGCGATGTGTCGTTCATGCGCGGCGGTGTCAAAGACCCGCAGGCCGGCATCCGGCTGGCCGAATACCTGCGCGGGCGCGATCCTCACCTGCCGCTGATCATCGAATCGTCAGAGACCTCCAATGCCGCGGCCGTGGCCCGCATCGGCGGCGTCTTTCTCGACAAGAACTCAAAGAAACTCCCCGTCGACCTCGGCGAGGCTATCATGGCCAACTTCGGCTTCGGCGACTTCATCATCCGCGACCCTGAGTCGGGCCGCGAGATCATGCGTCTGAAAGACCTCAAGGCCTTGCAGAAGAACATCTTCGACATTCCTGACGAGGCGCTTTACATCCACGCATCCAACAACGACATATCGCGCTGGCTCTACTCGCGCGCACTCTTCCCCATAGCCGATATCATCAAGCGCCACCGCTTCGAGTCCATCGCTGACGCTCCGGCGGCCCGCCAGCTCTTCTTCGAGCTTATCGTCAAGTACCGCAAGATGAAAAACCGCGGCGTAGTGGCAGTCTTCCGCAAAGACCGGTTCGACCACTACAGCAACTTTGCCCGTATCGGCCAGGGCAGTCTCGGCGGCAAGGGACGCGGCCTGGCGTTTGTCGACTCCATCATAAAGAAGAATCCCATCTGCGACAACTTCTACGGAATCACTATCTCGATTCCGCGCACCGTGGTGCTCTGCACCGACATATTCGATGAGTTCATGGCATCGAACCGCCTCTACCCCATAGCGCTGAGCGACGCACCCGACAGCGAGATCCTCTCGCATTTTCTGGCCGCTCGCCTGCCCGAACGCCTTGTAGAGGATTTCTTCGCTCTGTTCGAGGTCATCGACCGCCCCCTGGCCGTACGTTCGTCAAGCCTGCTCGAGGACTCGCACTACCAGCCTTTCGCCGGCATCTATTCCACATACATGGTGCCATGCGTCGATGACCGCTACGAGCGGCTGCGGCTGCTCAGCGACGCCATCAAGGGCGTCTACGCCTCAGTATTCTTCCGCGCCGGCAAGGACTACATGACCGCCACAAGCAACCTCATCGATCAGGAGAAAATGGCCGTCATCATCCAGGAAGTCGTCGGCGAGCAGTACCGCGACTGCTATTTCCCGAACTTCTCAGGCGTAGGCCGCTCGCTCAACTATTATCCCCTGGGCAACGAACAGCCCGAAGACGGAGTGGCCGAAGTAGCCATCGGTCTGGGAAAGTACATCGTCGACGGCGGTGTAGGCCTGCGGTTCAGCCCGCTGCATCCCGGGCGTGTGCTGCAGACCTCGACCCTGGACCTGGCCCTGAAGCAGACCCAGACACGCCTGTGCGCCCTCCCCGTAGACGCCTCAGTCTGCGGCACCATCACCACCGACGACAGCTACAATATCGTCAGCCGGCCGGTGCAGGATTTCGCCAACACCGGCGCCCTGCGCTACATAGCTTCCACTTACGATGCCCGCGATGCCATTCTCAAGGACTATGAGGACGGTTCCGGACGCCGGGTCATCACTTTCAACAATATACTGCGCGACAAGGTCTTCCCGCTCGCGCCTGCTATTGATTTCATGCTAAAGCAGGGCCAGAGCGCCATGCAGCGTCCGGTCGAGATAGAGTTCGCCGGCCTCATCGCCCCCAACGCATCGTCGGTTCCAGTCAACAAAGGTCACATCTACTGGCTCCAGATCCGCCCGATCATCGACCGCAAGGAACTCGTCACCGACGCCATGCTCGAGGTTGACCCCGCATCGGTGATTCTCCGCAGCTCCACCGCCATCGGCAACGGCGCCGTCGAAGGCATCCGCGACATCGTCTACGTCCGGCCCGACACCTTCGATTCGGCCAACAACAACCGGCTTGTGGGCCTCATCGAAGCTATCAACCGCCGCTATGTGGCCGAAGGCCGCGGCTACGTGCTCGTCGGCCCCGGCCGCTGGGGCTCGAGCGACAGCGCCCTGGGAATCCCCGTACGCTGGGCCGACATCTCCGGCGCCCGCCTCATAGCCGAGGCCGCCGTCGGCAGCTACTGTCCCGAACCAAGCCAGGGCACGCACTTCTTCCACAATCTCACGTCATTCGGCGTGGGATACTTCACTATCGCTCCCGGCATCGACGGCGCAGTGTACAACGCCGACGCACTCGACGCACTCGACGCTGTATACGACGACGGACTTGTCCGCGCCGTACGCCTCGACGGGCCCCTTTACATAGCTATTAACGGACGCAAGGGCGTCGGTGTCGTCGCGACCCAGGCCCCTGCCAAAAATGACATATGACATGAGCATCTTCAAGTCAATCAAACGCGGCCTCGGATTCTCCGACGGCGACGACGAAGCCGACAGCGCCCTCTACGCCGACACCGCAGAGTCAATATACGCCCCCGCCAAGGGCTCCGCGAGACCCGGGACACCCGATCGGACGGCTCCGGCTGCACCCGCCGTCGAACCGCTGAAGTTCGATCCTGCGAGCCAGAATGCAATATTCGAGAAAGTCGTAGAGATATTCAATAAGTCGCTCCCCCCCTTCCTGGCCCAGAGCGTCGACCGCGACGCACAGATCAAATACCTGCGCGATGCACTCGACAGCGGTGTGCGCCAATACCTCGACTCGCTCGGCGAACAGGCGCAGAACTACTGCGAGAGCCGCTGGCAGCAGACACGCGAATCGATGGCCGCCGAACTCGACTCCATCAAGGCAAAAGCCGCCGATATCGAGAAAAAATCGGCCGATATGCAGCAGAAGCAGCTCAGCGCCGACCGCCAGAAACGCGCACTCGCCGACCGTGTTCACGACCTTGAGGCTCAGCTCGTCAAGATCGAAGCCGACCGCGAACAGTACGAACTCGAGAACCGTTCCCTCGTCAACCGCCTGAAAGTCGCCGGAGTGCAGCAGGAGGACGTCGACAGCGCGCGCGCCGAGATCGAGCGGCTCAACCTCGAGATCAAGCGTCTGCGCGAGCGCCCGGGCGAAAACTCGTCGGCCGAAGCCGACGCAATGAAGATCCAGATCGAAGAGATGACTTCGGCCATGGACAGCCTCAAGGAAGAAGGCCGAGTAGCCAAGCAGATGCTTGAGGACATGCGCAAAAACCTCGCCGCAGCCAACAAGCGCCTGGCCGACCGCGAGAAGCAGCTCGACGAAGCCAACACTACCATCGAGGAATACAATAAGGAGCTCGACAAGAAGATGGTCGAGGTCGGCGAACGGCTATCGCGCGACTCCGAGAAGATCAAATCGCTCAAAAGCGCCCTCTCCGAACGCGACGCAAAGATAGAATCGCTCCGCGAGACGATATCCGAGAATCTCCGCAAGCAGGCACGCCGCGAGAAAGAGCTTCAGGAAGAAATAGCCCGCCTGAAGCCCCGCAAACCCGCCAGAACAGCGTCCGAAACCGATGCCGCCGGAGATGCTGACGAGACTCCGGCTCCCTTCATCAGCGAGGATGACCTCAGGGCCGTCGAGAAATCGTTCGAATCCGAGGACTGGTTCACCAAAAATCCTCCCGCCAAGACTCCGTCGATGCGACAGGACGAGGACGACGACAAATTCGGCTATCAGGAGCCCCCGCGGCGACGCTCCTCAGAGAAGCCTCAGAATCCCTCGCAGCTATCTCTCTTCTGAATCCGAATCACCCAACCGAAACTACCGATACTGAATATAATCAGATGAAAATTCAAGCCATCCTTATAACCGCCGTCGCTCTTGCGGTCGCGTCGGCCGCGGCTGCGGCCGACCGCATAACACTCGAGACAATGCGGCCATGCGTCTATCCCGAAAACCGCCCCGCCGCTCCCTCGGGGTTCACATACGCCCCCGACGGCGAAAGCTACTTTCTGCTCAGCGACGACTGCAGCCTCATCCGCCGCTACGACACCCGCCGCGGCCAGGCGGCCGACACTCTCGTCGACCTCAGCCGCACACGTGAGACGAAAATGACGCACATCGAGGGCTTCATCCTCAGCCCCGACGCCTCGAAAGTACTGCTGTGGAACAACCGCCGCGACATCTACCGCCGCTCTTTCACAGCCGAATACTACGTCTACGAGGTGCGCTCGCGCATCCTGCGGCCGCTCTCCGTCAGCCATCCCCGCCAGCAGTCGCCCCTCTTCTCGCCCGACTCGCGCATGGTCGCTTTCGTGGCCGACAACAACATCCACATAGCCAAGCTCGACTATAAGAGCGAGGTAGCCGTAACTGATGACGGACAGGCCAACGCCGTCATCAACGGCGTCCCCGACTGGGTCTATGAGGAGGAATTCGCCACCACATGTTCCATGACATGGGCACCCGACAATCTCGGTCTCTGCTTTCTGAAATACAACGAGACCGATGTACCGCTCTACAACATGACCACCTACGGCACCGACGGCGACTTCTCGGCCATGTCGACTCTCTACCCGCAGGTATGGAGCTACAAATACCCCGTGGCCGGACAGCCGAACAGCCGCGTATCGCTCCACCACTACGATGTCGAGACACGCAAGATCAAGGACATCGCCCTGCCCGACAACCGCATCGAATACATACCCCGCATAGCCTACGGACCAGATGCCCAGTCGCTGATCGCCACCACGCTCAACCGCGACCAGAACCTCTGCCTCATCTACCGCATCAACCCCAAGTCGACCGTCGCCAAGGAGGTCTACAGCGAGGAGGCTTCGTCGTGGATCAACCCCGCCACGTATGAGTCGCTTCACCTCGCGGCCGACCACTTCGTTGTGAATTCGTGGCGCGACGGCTTCAACCGCCTGTATATTTATAATTACAACGGCGTCGAGACGCGCCGCCTCGACACGGGCGACGCCGACGTCACCGCCTACTACGGCACCGACGCCGCCGGCAACGTATACTATCAGACTGCCGCGCCCACACCCATGGACCGCACCGTGCGCCGCATCGACATCAAGGGCCGCGTCACCGACATTTCGGCGCCGCAGGGCAACAACTCGGCCGAGTTTGCTCCCGGCATGAAATACGCCGTCATGCGCCACGACGACCCGACGACTCCTCCCGTCTACCGCCTTACCGACGCCGCCGGCAAGGAGCTGCGCGTCATCGAGGACAACGCCGAATACGCATCCCGCGCCGGGCGTCTCGTGGCTCCGCGCGAATTCTTCACCATGAGCAGCGACGGCAACACACTCAACGGCTTCATAATCAAGCCCGCCGGCTTCAGCCCGTCGAAACGCTATCCCGTCGTAATGTACCAATACAGCGGCCCCGGCTCGCAGGAAGTACTCCACCGCTGGCAGCTCGACTGGATGGACGTATTCGCCCGCGCCGGATACGTCGTAGTCTGCGTCGACGGACGCGGCACGGGCGGACGCGGACGCTCGTTCTGCGATATCGTATACAAGCGTCTGGGACACTACGAGACCATCGACCAGATAGCCGCCGCCCGCTATGCGGCCGCCCTTCCCTACGCCGACCCCGACCGCATAGCCATCTTCGGCTGGAGCTACGGCGGATATGAGGCTCTGATGGCCGCCACCGTACAGGGCGCGCCATACAAGGCTGCCGTGGCAGTCGCACCGGTCACCGACTGGCGGTTCTACGACACCGTATACGCCGAGCGCTACATGCTCACACCGGGCCAGAACGATGCCGGCTACAACGCATCTGCTCCCGTGCGCCGCACCCGCGACCTGCAGTGCCCCCTGCTGATCATGTACGGTACCGCCGACGACAATGTGCATCCGGCCAACTCCATCGAATTCGTGTCGCAGCTCGAACTGAACGGACGCTTCTGCGACATGCTCCTTTTCCCCAACAAGAACCATTCGATCTACGGCGGCAACGCCCGCGCGACAGTATACCTGAAGATGCTCGACTGGCTCAATAAAACGCTCTGAACACTATGCCGCATACTGACGAAAAAGCCACCCGCCGGACGCTGTTCTCGCTCTGGTACTACTGGACAGCCGTCATGGCATCTTTCATCGCTGTCTATCTGCTGGCCTTTGTATTCAACAAGACATGGCTGCCGATGCCGGTCGCTCTGCTTTCGTACGCCCTGCTGGTAGCCTCGCGCCGCATATCATACGGCTCGACGCCGCGGTGCGTGATGATCCTGCGCTACGGCATGCTCGTGCTCTTCATTTCCGCACTGGTCATGGAGACTATCAACATATTGAACTCAAAACTGCTGCTCGACGGACTGATCGACTGGTCGAAGTCCAACCGCGACATTCCGTATATCACGACCCTTGTACCGATGCCCGTCATGACACTCGTGGCCGCATGGGAACTGGCCATGAACTACCGCAGCCGATTCTGCCGCAGCTGCCGGACCCGCAACGGCTACATTCCCGGCAACTCCGTCGTCTCGAACATCTACGAGAATGAGGCCCGGTACCAGCTCATGTTCATTCTCGTCGTTTCGGCCGCGATCGGGGCCGTGCAGTGGTGGTATTACTTCGTGTACTACATCAACGTCAACTTCAACAGCCCCGATCTGTTCTTCTTCCGCATCATGCCCATGGTGGTGCTGAGCATGCTCATAGTGTTCATGCTCATGCGCTATACCAATATGTCACTGATGATCGGTCCGATGATTCAGGGCGAGAGCGCGCGCAGCTCCATTGTCCGCTTTCTGGTGCTCGCCGGTGACTGCGTGCTGCTCGAGGAGCATACCGACGGCCGATGGGACACTCCCGCCACGGCCGAAGTGAATCCGAACGAATTTGTCACTCCGGCCGACGCACAGCGCCTATGGAAGGACACAGCCGACATCGACGGCACCTCGCTCCGCTATCTTTACGTCAACAAGAGCCACAACATGACCACCGACATCATCCATTACGCCGCCTTCGTTCCCGGCAGCTGCAGCGACGCGCCCACCGGACGCCTCCACGGCAACTGGATGACCCTCGACATGGTCGACCGCCTCATGAAGCAGTCGTCGCTCACCGCCGAACTCGCCAACGAGATCTACCGCATCTTCACCATCACCATGGCATGGAAGACTTACACCCCCGACGGCAAGCGCCGCTATCCCATCCGCCGCTACCGTCCCACATTCCGCCTGCGTGATTTCAAAGACTGGGACGTAGACTACACCGACCTCAACTGGTTCGGAGTCGCTAATAACAACGAAGACCGCCCGTTCTTCCGCACCCGCCGCCTGTGGCAGCGAATCACAGGACAGAACAACAGATGAGCGCCTGCACGCTGTTAGTGATCACCGGCCCTACGGCCAGCGGTAAGACCGCACTGGCCGTGGCCGCCGCCAGGCGTCTCGGCGCCGAGATTGTCAGCGCCGACTCGCGCCAGGTCTACTCCGGCATGGACATCGGCACCGGCAAGGACATCGAAGAGTACGGCGACGTGCCGGTACATATGATCGACACCGTCCCGGCCGGTCACAAATACAATCTCTACGAGTACCTGCGCGACGCCAACTTCGCCATCGACGGCATCCGCTCGCGCGGACGGCTGCCGATGGTGGTCGGCGGCACAGGCATGTACGTCGAAGCGTTGCTCAACGGGCTGCGGCTGCCCGAAGTGCCGCCTGACCCTGCGCTGCGCGCCTCGCTCGCAGGCAAGAGTCTCGACGAGCTCGCCGAAATCCTGGCCGCAAAAAAATCGCTCCACAACCGAACCGACATCGACACCGTCAAGCGCGCCGTCCGGGCCATAGAGATAGCCGACTACTATGAGCGTCACCCCGATCAAGCCGCCCACACGACACCACACCCGGTCGAAGGCGCCGTCACCGTCTGCGTCGACATTCCGCGCGACGACCGCCGCCGGCGCATCACCGAGCGGCTGCATCGGCGGCTCGACGCCGGCATGGTCGACGAGGTCCGGCGCCTCATAGCCTCAGGCATCGCCCCCGATGACCTTATATATTATGGCCTCGAATACAAGTTCATCACCGAATACGTTATCGGCCGACGCGACTATGCTTCGATGGTTTCGGGGCTCGAGACGGCCATACATCAGTTCGCCAAACGCCAGATGACCTGGTTCCGCGGCATGGAGCGCCGCGGCCATACACTCCACTATCTGCCCTACGACCTGCCGCCCGACGAATTTGCTGCCCGAGTGGCTCTCCTGACCGGATTATGAGACTCGCGGCAATCGTCATATCACTATGCGCCGTGCTCGGCGCATCCGCGACAGATACCGTCGTGGCCGACACCGTATTTGCCCGCAGACCCGCGACTCTTAAGCTACACTACCGCATCTCGCTTCCCGACACGCGGCGCCCTGCGGCCGAACTCCGATGGAACGTCACCGACTGCGCCACATACGACTATGTGCGCTTCACCTTCGACCGCGACAGCCGCGACGACGAGTGGGACAGTTATACAGTGTGCGAGACCGGCGCGGCTGAAGGCGGACTCCGCAGCCGCACCGCACGCACCCGCCACCGCCTTTACGACGACCCGTTCACCGGAGGATTCTCATTCCGCATCAGTTCGGGCGAGGGTGGCGCTCTGTTCTCGGCCGGAGTCACATCGCCGACCGTAAGTCTTCCGATTGACATATCGGACGGCGGGGCGCCCCGCATCATGCTTGTGGCCGAGAGCGGCACGGGCCTCATCGGCTCGTTCGTCACCGCCGAAAGCGCCGAAGCACCCGTCATGAGCGCGTTCGCCGACACCGACTCCCTCGCGGCGTATCTCAGCCGGTCAGACGATCCGTGCGAAGGCATCTGGATCTACTATGACCATGTCACCAGGCCCGAGCGCACCATTGTCGGAGGCCGCTACGTTCTCGCGACCGTCGCCGACGGTGCGGGAGGCTATGATATCGTCTACCTCGGCGGTGCCAGGGACTCTGCCGAAGACTGGCCGCAGCTTCGCCTGAAGGGGCGGCTCGCCCCGGCCACCTTCCCGGGGATCTTCGACCTGGAATGGATCCAGCCCTCGGGCGTGGCCCTCCCGGCCGAGTATGGCTGCGGTGCAGCATTCAGCGACGATCTCCTCACCCTCCAATTCCCATACTGGCAGGCAACTGTCCGTTTCCGACGACAAAAATGAATCAGGAATTCTCATCATCATTGCTCGAAAAGGCCGTCACCGAGCTGTCGCGCCTTCCGGGTGTCGGCCGCAAGACGGCCCTGCGCCTGGCGCTGTACATGCTCAGGCGCGACCCGGCCGAAGCTATAGCCCTGGGGCAGTCGATTATCGATCTGCGCCGCGGCATCACATACTGCAGCGTCTGCCACAACATCAGCGAGACAGAGACCTGCACCATCTGCGCCGACCCGGGCCGCGACCGCTCGACAGTCTGTGTGGTCGAAAACGTCAAGGATGTGGTATGCATCGAGCGCACAGGCAGCTTCAAAGGTCTCTACCACGTGCTGGGAGGTCTGATATCGCCCATCGACGGCATCGGACCCGCCGACATCGAGATCCAGTCGCTGCTCGACCGCGCGGCCGACGGCGGCATACGCGAGATCATCCTCGCTCTGAGTCCTACCATGGAGGGCGACACAACCGGCTTCTATATCAACCGCCGACTGAAAGAACTTGAACACAAGCCCGAAGTGTCGCGCCTCGCCAGGGGTGTGGCCGTGGGCAACGAACTTGAATATACCGACGAGCTCACGCTGGGCCGATCCATCGTGGACCGCCGTCCATTCGACACATGATAGAAAACGACCGAATAATACTACGCGCCGTCGAACCCGATGACGTTCAGCGGCTCTATGAGTGGGAAAACGACCGCCCGACCGTGTTCGACGCGCCCCTTTCGCTCCAGAATATCACCGACTACGTGATGAACTACCGCGCCGATATCTGGGCCGACGGCCAGCTGCGCCTGATGATCGTCGACCGCGCCTCGAGCGATACCGTTGGATGCGTCGACCTCTACAGCCTCAGTGTCAATGATCGCCGCGCCGGCACCGGCATCTACATCGCCGCGCCCTGCCGCGGCCGCGGACTGGCCTCGGCCGCCGTCGAAGCCGTTGCCGAATACGCATCCCGACGGCTCGGACTGCACCAGCTCTGGGCCACCTGCGCCGTCGGCAACGAAGCCTCGCGACGCCTCTTTGCCGGACGCGGATTCCGCCCTGTCGGACGCCTGCGCTCGTTCATTCGCCGCGGACAGACCTACGAGGATGTACTGATCATGCAGCGACTGTTCCCATGAGACGCGCCTTCATGTTCAATCCCGAGAACGACATAGCGCTGGCACGCAACGTCGCGGCTTTCACTCCCCCGCCGGCAGCCGTGGCCCTGCGCCGCGCCGGCGAACTGCTGCCTATGTGGCTCTGCCGCGAGGGCGACTGCTTCATCTGCGACGGCGTCAACGCCCGCTGGTTCGACCGGATCACCTCCGACTTCGGTCTGCCCGCACACCCCTGGGACCACCGCACCGCCGACACCGAGCCCGTGCCATGGGGCTGGTCGGCCGCCGTGCGCCGCAGCCTCGCACAGCGCGGATTCCCGGCCGAGTCTATGCCTGACGATCGGCAACTCGCCGACATCCGCGAGCTGTCGCACCGTCGCACGGCTGCAACGGTCGCTCGCGTTTTGGCCGAAAAGCTGCCGTTCGAAGTGTGGCCGGCTGCCGTCGAAGTCAGCGACCCTGCACAGCTCACCACCCTGCTGCGGCAGGGTCCCTGCGTCGTCAAATCGCCATGGTCGTCGAGCGGCCGCGGCATCAGTTTCACTACGCCCGACCGCGCCGACTCCGCCGACGGCCGTGCTGCCGGAGTCATCCGCAAACAAGGCTCCGTGATGGTTGAGCGCGCCGCCGACCGCATCTGCGACTTCGCCATGCTGTGGAACTACGGTCCCGACGGCTGCGACTTCGCCGGTTACTCCCTGTTCGAGACCGACGGCTGCGGCGACTACCGCGCGAACACCGTCGCGCCCCAACCGGTACTCGAAAGCCGAATCGCCGCCCTGGCCGGAGCCGATCGCCTCCAGGCCATCCGCGTCGCCCTGCCCGACGCGCTCCGCAGCGTCATCGGCGACCGTTACGCAGGTTCCCTCGGCATCGACATGCTCGTCGCCGCCGACGGCACCGTCGACCCCGTGGTCGAAATAAACTTCCGCTACACAATGGGATTCATCGCCCTGGCCCTCGAGCCCTACACCGCCTCCGAAGCCCGCTTCACCGCCGCGCGCGGCGACATCACAGCCACCTGCGCCTACACCACCGCCGACGGCCGCCTGACCTCCGGCTGTCTCCCCCTCTCCCAGCCCGGTTGCGCCTTCACCTTCACCCTCGAAATCCTGTAGTTGGTCAGTCAAGAGGAAGGAAGTCGAGGAGGAGGAGCATCAGGATGGGGCCGGAAATGATGTAGAGCCACGCCCAAAGACTTGAGGCGTCGCTGTATTTGCTTATCCAGGCGGCGGATTGGGCTTTGGCTTTGCGGCGGGGAATGATCAGATAGGTGATGCCTATCAGGATGCCGAGCCAGCATAAGGCCATGACCATAAATGGGTATTCCTCCATTCCACCGGGAAGCAGCGGCATCGAAAAAAACGTGGTCAGGAACCACACCGGTGCTATAATAAGGCCACTGCCGCCAATTTGGCGGGTGAAGACGCTTTCGCCTTTCGCGTAGAGATAATAAAAGAATTTCATGGGATCAGTAGGGCTTGCGGTATTTGCCTTCGGTGGCGTCGTCAAGGATCGAGAGGTAGGAGGCGTAGCGCGACTGCGCTATACGGCCTTCGTCGATGGCGCGGAGCACGGCGCAGCCCGGCTCGTGGGTGTGCGTGCAATTGCCGAACCGGCAATGCTTCGATTCCTCGAACAGCTCTGGGAAGTAATGCGCTACCTCGTACTTGTCGAAGTCGATGGTGCCGAACCCACGCACCCCGGGGGTGTCGATGATTGCACCGCCGCCGGGCAGCCGGAAGAGCTCGCTGAACGTGGTGGTGTGCATACCCTGATCGTGTACGGCAGAGATCTCTGCCGTACGGAGATCGAGGCCCGGAATAAGTTCATTGATGAGCGTCGTCTTGCCTACACCGGAGTTACCCGACACGAGCGTAATCCTGTCGTGCAGCAGCTCGCGCAGACGGTCCATGCCCTCGCCGGTCTTTGCCGACACTGTCGCAACCTCGTAGCCGATCGAACTGTAGAGATAGACGACGGCGTCGAGCAGCTCGCGGTCCTCAGGCCCAGTAAGCAGGTCGACCTTGTTGATCACGAGGATAGCCGGCACATCGTAGGCGCTGGCAGTGGCCAGGAATCGGTCGATAAAGTTTGTCGAGGTCGTAGGATGCGCCAGAGTGGCCACGAGCATGGCGCGGTCGACGTTTGCCGCGATGATGTGGGCCTCCTTCGACAGGTTGCTGGCGCGGCGTATGATGTAGTTGCGCCGCGGGGATATTGCGGTGATATAGGCTGTGCCGTCGGGGGCCGGATCGCCCACGGTGACACGGTCGCCCACGGCCACCGGATTGGTGGTCCGTATACCCTTGATGCGGAAATTGCCCTTGATCTTGCAGTTGATCTCAGCCGAGCCGTCGTCGGGCGCTACTACATAGTGCGAGCCGGTGTTGCGGATTACGAGCCCCTCCATCAGATTATCTCGACGTCGGTTGCGCGGAGCCAGGCCGGAGCCGAGCCGTTGATGCTGATCTTATAGTACCGGGGCGACACGGGATCATCGGGCGTAGACACGGAGTCGAGGATCTCGACCTTGGTGCCCTCGTGAAGCGGCACCACCTTTTCGGTCTGCCGCGGCTGGCGCGGGGCCGAGTTGAGCAGGGTCGACGGCACAGTGACGACGGCCTCCGAGTGGTCGTTGAAATGCTTGGCTGCGTCGACGGTCACTACCACCAGGTAGACCGTAGCTGCAAGCACGACAAGGCCGCCGAAGAAGCCGACCTTGCGCAGCATGACGTTACCGCTGAAGATGTACAGGGCGATCAGTCCGCACAGCAGCAGGAAGACGCCCAGCGTGATCCACGCCCATGTGTCGGCCGAGGTCGACGTCACCACAGAGTGGTGCAGGCGAGTCAGGAACGAATTGTTGTTCTCGGGCTTGTCCTCGAGCCGCGAGTTGACGAACGCAAGGTTGGCGCGGGCGTCGGCGTGACCCGGATCGATGCGCAGGGCGCGCTCGTAGTTGATGACGGCGCCGGCCACGTTGTCCTGGCGGTAAAGCGCGTTGCCGAGGTTGTAGTAAACGTCGGCCGACGGTCCCTGTTCGGCCAGAATCTGGCGGTAGAGGTCGGCGGCATCGCCGTACATCTCCTTGTTATAGGCCGAATCAGCCATCGATGGCGCCACGGCTGCTGCTGCCGCTATGGTGCCGAATATCGCGATAATTGCTGTAAATATCTTTTTCATAGCGGTTTACTTGACATTTTCGATAGCCTTAACTGCGGCTGTCGCGCGGTTGAATACATCGGACATGGCATCGTCGCTGGCCGAGGGCGTGAAGCGCGCCATCTCGCAGTCGTTGAGCACCTCGATCACCTGGGCGGTAACCTCGGGCGACACACCGCGGGCCTCGAGCCGCTCGGTGATGACGTCGCTCAGCAGCCCCGATGCCTGCAGCCCGAGCTTGTCGCCAAGATAGCCCTTCAAGGCCCGTGCGAGCTCCTCGTAGAACTGCTCGGACTTGTGCTGGCGCATGAACTTCTCGGCCGTACGGAAGCGCTTCGACACCACGCGGTTGGCGCGGGCGAGCCGACGACCGGCCACATCGGCGCTGCGCTTCACGTGGCGGCGGTAGACGGCCACCACGGTAAGCAGCCCCAGAGCGGCGACGGCATATATGCACCAGTACCACCACGAGTCAGCTACCGGCTGCGTGGCCGCCTTGACCTTGGCCGGGAGCGGGCGGATATGCAGAATGTCGGTCATCTCGGTGTTGACGTCCTTCTGGGCACCGCTCACGGCCGGACCGTTGCCCTTGATGACATTGAGGTCGAAGCCCTGCGCCGTGGCAGTCTCATACGTGGCCGTAGCCGGATTGAAGTAGACGAACTTAAAAGGCTCGATGGCGAACTTGCCCACCTCCTGCGGCACGAACGGATAGTCGGCCGTGAAGGTGCCCGAGTAGTTCGACCCGTCGAACTTGGCGTCGATGTCGGTTTTGGCCGTATAAGTCTCGAAAGTCGACGGGAACGTCACCTTCGGAGCGGTCAGATACTTTATGTTGCCCGCGCCGGTCACCTTCAGCGTGTAAGTGGCCGATTCATTGGTACGGACGATTTCGGGATTGATCTCGGCCGAGATCGAGAAGCGGCCCACGGCGCCGGAGAAGTCAGCCGGGCGGGGCTCAGGCAGAGCCTTCACGTCGAGGCTGACGCGGTTGGTGGCCGTCTTCATCTTGCGCGGGACCTGGCGGTTGGTCACGTAGCGGCCGCGCGTCACCTGCTGATATTCGATCACATTGATTTCATACTCGCCCGACGACACGCTCAGATGACCTGCCTTCTGCGGGTATAGCAGATAGCGCCGCATGACGAGCGTCTCGTAATTGCGGCCGCCGATATTCTCGATCTGGCTGCGTTGCGGCACCGGCAGGTCCTCCGACAGGAAGCCGTCGAAGACCGGCAGCGTCACCGAGTTGAACTGGTTCTCGATGTCGAAGCGGCGGCTTTCGGCCAGACATAGCTTGATGTCGGCCACCACCGGTTCCATCTCGTAGACATTCTTGCGCGAGAAGGTGATGATGACCATAAGGTCCTCGGGCTTGGTCTGGCCCACCGACGATCCTACGACCTGCTCGCCCCCTCCCGAAGTGCTGCCCTGCGGATAGCCGCCTCCGTAGGCGGGAGCCTGCTGCTGGCTCGGAGGCAGCACCTTGATCGTCTGCGGCTTGGTCTTTAGAGTCTGGCCGTTGACACGGATCGAAACCGAGGGAATCGTAGCCGAGCCCTCGCGCTCGGGAATGAAGACGTAGACGATCGAAAGCGTATAGTACTGGTACGAGCCCTGACGCGAGTCGTAGCCGCTTTCGAAGCCGTTGGTGATTCCGGGGCCGGAATAGAGTTTGAAACCGTCTATTTTCGGCGGATCGGGTGTGAGATCGGAAGCCGTACGGAGAGCGTTGCTGTCGTCGGAACGCAGCACGAAAGCTACCTGGCACGGACGCCCCACGATGGCATTGCGCATCTGCGCAAGCTCAAACGTAGTAGCAGCCGCGGCGCCTACCGACGCCACAAGTGCCGCTATGATGAATGCCGATGTCAACAGAAATCGTTTCATGTGTGCTGAACGGATGTGTCTTGGAGTATTTTAGGGTTATGACTCGTTGTTTACCAGGGCTTGTCAGTATAGGGCTGAGCGGGATTGGCCTGCTGCTCGCGGCGCCTTGTAGAGTTCTCCTTGTTCTGGACTGCCTGCATCATCTGGGCGGCTGTCTGCGAAGGCTCCTGCTGCTGAGGCTGTTCCTGTTGCTGCTCTTGCTGCTGGTCCTGCTGCTGTTGTTGCTGGTCCTGTTGCTGATCCTGCTGCTGTTGCTGGTCCTGCTGGTCCTGGTTCTGGTCCTGATTCTGATCCTGGTTCTGCTTCTGCAACAGGGCGAGAAGCAGGTTCTGGCGCGCCTTGACGTTCTCGGGGATTATGCGCAGCGACTTCTTGTAGGCCGCTATGGCGCCGTCCCAGTTCTGATCGTTGAAGGCCATATTGCCCAGATTGTAGGCCGAATTGGCGGCCAGCTGAGGATAGTCGCGGTTCTCGGCGATCTGCGTGAATATCTCGCCGGCAATGCGCCGCGGGTCATTCTCGGTACCCTTATTGTCGTCGGATGCCAGCTGCGTGAGCGTGACGGCCTTGTCGTAAAGCGCGTAGACCGACGACGGGTTGAGCGCAAGGGCCTTCTCGTAGTTTTCGAGCGCCGCATGGAAATTGCTGTCGGCGTAAAGCCCGTTGCCCTCGACGATGAGATTGCGCTCGGTCTTGGTCGAACCCGGTGGTACCTTGCCGGCGCAGCCCGTGAGCGCGGCGGCGGCAAGTACGGCGGTTATATAGGTCAGTCCTTTCATTTTTGCTTCTTGCTAAAGAAATTAATCTTGCTGAGCCACGTGTTCTTGCGGTCGAGAACGAATATGTCGAGCAGCAGAAACAGAAGGGCGATCCATGCGAAGATCGGGAACTGCTCGGCTCCGGCCGTATACTTCACGTTCTTGAATTTCGACTTCTGGAGCTTGTCGAGCTGGTTGGTCAGCACATCGAGGGCGTCGGAAGCGGCGCCGTTGACGAAGATGCCGTCGCCGGCCTCGGCGATCTGCTCGGCCAGTTCGCTGTTGAGAGCTGTCTTGACGGTGTTGCCCTCGAGATCCTTCATGTACTCGCCCCGTTTGCCGGCCATAGGTATCGGAGCGCCTGCTCCGCTGCCCAGACCGATGACGTCGAGCTGTATGCCTTTCTCGGCCGCGGCTTTGGCTGCCTCGATGGCATCGCCCTCGTGATCCTCGGCGTCGGTAAGCAGGATTATGGCCCGATGCACGTCCTCGTCCTGCGAAAAGCCGTTTGAGGCCATTGATATAGCCTCGGCAAGCGATGTGCCCTGATACTGCATCATCGACGGGTCGAGCTCGCTCAGGTAGAGCTTCGCCATGCCGAAGTCGGTGGTCATGGGCAGCTGCGTCTTGGCCGTGCCGGCGAATACGATCAGCCCTACCTTGTCGCCGTGAAGACGGTCGACGAGCTTGTCGAGCAGCAGGCGCGCACGGTCGAGGCGCGAGGCGCCGTTTATGTCGTCGGTGGCCGACGCGTTCATCGAGTTCGAAAGGTCAAAGGCTATCATCACCTCGATGCCGGCCAGTTCCTCGCTGTGCTGTTCCTCGCCGGCGCGCGGACGCGCCAGGATGATGATCAGCGCGAACAGCGCCACCATGCGCAGCACGAACTTCAGCGCCGGCTTGTAGGGCGATGCCTGCGGCATAAGGTGGCGGATGACATCGGCATGGCCGAACCGCGCCAGCAGACGGCGGCGACGCAGGCGCGACAGCCAGTAGACGCCGTAGAATGCCGGGATCAGCCACAGCAGATTCAATAGATATGGATTGGCGAAATCAAACATTTCCGTACGGTTTTTTAAGGAATTGAGCGCAGATACAGATAGCGCAGCAGCAGTTCGAGGGCGAAGAGGCCGAATGCCAGCCACGCCCAGAGCATGTAATGGTCCTCGGTGTGCGAGAAGTTCTTCACGTCGAGCGTCGTCTTTTCGAGGGCGTCGATCTCGGTGAACACGTCGTCGAGCGAGCTGTTGTCAGTGGCGCGGAAGTACTTGCCGCCGGTGACCGAGGCCACCTGCCGCAGGTCGTTCTCATTGATCTCGACTTTCTGCTTCTCGTAGACCGGACGGCCGAGGTAGTCGGTGCTGACCGGGACGAGGGCCATGCCGTTGGTGCCGACGCCGATCGAGTAGATCTTCACCCCGAGTTCGGCGGCTGCCTGGGCGGCTTCTACCGGAGTGGCCAGGCCGCGGTTGTTGGTGCCGTCTGTTATGAGTATGATGCTCTTGCTCTTGGCCTTGCCGTCGCGCAGGCGGTTGAGCGACGTTATGATGCCCTCGCCGATGGCGGTGCCGTCCTCGAGGTCGCCGATCTTCAGGTTGGCCAGGTAGTTGACCAGCTGGGCGCGGTCGCCCGTCATCGGCAGGCCCGTGAGGCTCTCGCCGGCGAAGATCACAAGACCTATGTTATCGTTCTCGCGGCCGTTGATGAAGCGGGTGGCCACCTCCTTGGCGGCTTCGAAACGGTTCGGGTCGAAGTCCTTGGCATACATCGACGACGATATGTCAAGGGCGATGACTATGTCGGTGCCCTCGGTGGTCGAGGTGTGCCACTTGTCGCGCTGCTGCGGACGTGCCAGCACTATGATCAGACAGCCGACGGCCGCCAGACGCAGCACGAACAGAAAGTGCCGCAGGTAGCGCTTCCACGTGCCGGGCAGGTGCGCGAAGGCGCTCGTACTCGACAGCGACATCGACGGCTGCGCCTCACGCTGCTTCAGTATGTACCACACGATCAGCGGCACGTACACCAGAAACAACCATAATAACTGTGGATGGGCAAGCTGCATATCTTATTCTTACTTCTTCTTGGGGGTTGATTTGCCGGACTCGGGCTCGGCAGGAGCCGGGCGAGTCGATTCGACAAACTGTTCTACTGTATTGAACGACTTGATGTTGTCGTCGGGCATCGGGCGCACCTTGGCGAACTTCACAAAGTCGGCTATTTCCAGAATCTGCCTGATGCGGGGCTGGTCGCCGCGGGTTTCGGGATTGTTGCGCAGCGACGCCAGAATCTGTGTCGACGACATCTCCATGGCGTTGATGCCGAAGCGCAGGTCGAGGTAACGGCGCAGGATGTCGATCAGAGTCGTATAGTACTCCTTCTCCTTACCGTTCTCGGCCAGGCGGCGTGTGCGGAGGCGCCCGAGCGCAGCCATTGCCTCGGCATAGGGGTCGACAGGCTTGGGCCGGTGCACGATGATGGTGCCGGTCTTGCGGTAAAGCATATATAGGTAGACTCCGACACCGATCAGCGCGGCCACGAGCACCCCGAGGAGTACCCAGGGCAGCCACTCGGGTATATAGTCGTACCAGGCGCGGGGCGGATTCACCACGCCTTCCATGGGGTTAAGCGTCTGGTTCGAGTCGATGGGCACGGGAAGTACCTTGAGCGTCAGCAGGTCCGACTCGGCCGTGTCGCCGTCGAGGGCGTAGCGGAAGGGGGCGAAAGTCAGCACACCCGGGTACCACGCCTGAACGAGCAGGTCGAATTTGTATCCGGCCTTGGTCGTGTCGCATTTCACCTCGATAAAGTCGAATGCGTCGGCCTCCGTCCCGTTCTCGGGCAGGTCGACCACCGCGCCTTTGTGCGACTGGTCGACTACGTCGAGAGTGATCGTGGCGCGCGAGCCCATCTCTACGACGGTCGAGTCGATCGACGCCGTGATCTTGACCTGAGCCGCGGCCGGCATAGCTGCCGTTGCCGCCAGTGCGAGCGCCAGTGCTGTGTTGCGGATGATTTTCATTTCTGTGTGCGGTTTTTAAACAGGCCCATCAGCGCCTTGACATAATCCTCGTCGGTAGCCACCGAGACGAAATTCACGCGCGATGACCGCAGCGTTTCCGACATAGACTGCTGGCGGTCGTACCACCACCGGGCATAGGCGTCGCGAACCTTGCGGCTCGATGTGTCGACCCACATGTCGGCGCCCGTCTCGAGGTCGCTGACGCGCATCAGGCCCACATCGGGCATCTGCGAGTCGCGCTTGTCGTAGACCTGAATGGCCATGACATCGTGCTTGTTGCGGGCGAGCGCCAACGACTGGCGATAGTCGTCGGCATCGATGAAATCTGAGATCAGAAACATGGTCGAGCGCTTGCGCATGGCGTCAGTGAAATAGCGCAACGCCATCGCTATGTCGGTACCTCGGTGATCGGGCTCGAAGTCGAGCAGCTCGCGGATGATCAGCAGGATATGCTTCTTGCCCTTCTTGGGAGGGATGAATTTCTCCACCTTGTCCGAGAAAAAGAGGGCGCCGATATTGTCGTTGTTCTGCGTGGCCGAAAAAGCCAGGGTGGCCGCAATCTCAGCGATCATCTCGCGCTTCTCGACGCCGACGGCGCCGAACTCGCGGCTGCCCGACACGTCGACGAGCAGCATCACCGTCAGTTCGCGCTCTTCCTCGTAGACCTTCACGTACGGCTTGTTGTGCCGCGCCGTCACGTTCCAGTCGATGTCGCGGATATCGTCGCCGTACTGATACTCGCGGACTTCCGAGAACATCATGCCGCGCCCCTTGAAGGCCGAGTGATACTCGCCGGCAAAGATGTTCTGTGACAGTCCGCGGCTCTTTATCTCGATTTTGCGAACTTTCTTGAGAAGTTCTTTTGCGTCCATCTGAGCTCTCGGTTAGGGTACCTGAATCTTGTCGAGGATTTCAGTGATGATCTCGTCGGTGGTGATGTTGTTGGCCTCGGCCTCGTAGGTGACGCCGATGCGGTGGCGCAGCACGTCGTGGCAGACCGCGATCACATCCTCGGGCACCACATAGCCGCGCTGGTGCAGGAAGGCATAGGCGCGGGCGGCGCGGGCAAGGCTGATCGACGCACGGGGCGACGCGCCGAAAGCGATAATGCCCGTCAGGTCGTCCAGGCCGTAGTCGACCGGGAAGCGAGTGGCGAACACGATGTCGACGATGTAGCGTTCGATCTTCTCGTCGACGTAGATCTGCTCCACGACCTTCTGCGCCTCGATGATTTCCTCGGGCCGCAGCAGCGGACGCACCTCGCGGCGCTCGTTCGATATGTTCTGGCGGATGATGATCTTCTCCTCGTCCTTCGACGGATAACCAATCACGACCTTCATCAGGAAGCGGTCGACCTGAGCCTCAGGCAGCGGATAGGTGCCTTCCTGCTCGATGGGGTTCTGCGTGGCCATCACAAGGAAAGGCTCGTCGAGCTTGAACGAATGGTCGCCGATCGTCACCTGACGTTCCTGCATGGCCTCGAGAAGCGCGCTCTGCACCTTGGCCGGGGCGCGGTTGATTTCGTCGGCGAGTACGAAGTTGGCGAAAATCGGACCTTTCTTCACCTGGAACGTCTCGTTCTTGACGCTGTAGACCATCGTGCCGACCACATCGGCGGGCAGCAGGTCGGGGGTGAACTGTATGCGGCTGTATTTTGCGTCGATCAGCTGTGCAAGCGTCTTGATGGCCAGCGTCTTGGCCAGGCCCGGCACACCTTCGAGCAGAATATGTCCATTGGAAAGCAGCGCGATAAGCAGCGACTCAACGAGATGCTTCTGCCCCACGATAGTCTGATCCATGCCGTGGGTGATGATGTTCACAAATTCGCTCTTGGAGGCGACTAAAGCGTTGAGATCGCGGATATTTACGGATTCGCTCATTTCGGTTATCTGTTATAGTTGATTTTTGGTATTTTTGCCTTTTGGATGAATTTCAACGACAAAATTACAACTATAACAAATAACGTGTTAACATAAATTGTTAAATTAAATTATATTTCCTTTCACAATTCAAACTGTTAACCATTTTTAGCGATATTCCGCTTGTGCTCACACGCCTTCAGGGTCGAGAGTCCACGTGAAGGCCCGCAGCCCGAGCTTGGGCCGCTCGGCGTCGAGAGCGCGCAGCCGCTCCAGCAGCGGCGCCACCCGCTCGTCGGGCACCATGGTGATGACAGCCGAGGCCAGCGACGGCCAGGCGTGCGAGCCGTAGTGCGGCTCGCCATTGACCGTCCCGCGGCCCGACACGAGCGGCCACGCCGTGAATCCGCGGCAGTTGAGCCGCTCGAGGGTTTCCATAATATGCTCGTGGTGAGCCTGATCATATGTTATGAATACTGCTTTCATGCTTTCAGTCGTTTACGGAGTTGTTTGCGGTGCTTGCGTCGGAAATTCTTCACGCCGCGGCCGGCGAATACACAGTAGAGCACGGGGACGAACAGCAGCGTCAGGATCGTCGAGAACGTCAGGCCGCCGATGACGGCCGCGCCCATCGGGCGCCACATCTCGGCTCCCTGCCCCGTGCCGCAGGCCATAGGCACCATACCCAGGATGGTGGTCAGCGACGTCATGATGACCGGGCGCAGACGCGAGCGGCCGGCGTCGACCACCGACAGCTTGATCGACAGGCCGCGCTCGCGGTTGAGCGTGATGTAGTCGATCAGCACGATGCCGTTCTTCACTACGATACCGATCAGCATGATGGCGCCGATGAGGCTCATCACGTTCAGCGTGTGGCCCGTCAGGTACAGAATGAAGAACACGCCCGAGAATGCGAACATAACCGACGTCATGATGATGGCCGGGTAGGTGTAGCTCTCGAACTGCGCCGCCATCACTATGTAGACCAATACCAGTATCAGCACGGCGAGCAGCAGCAGGTCGGCGAACGACTCCTGCTGGTCCTCGAACTGGCCGGCCAGCTGTATCGACACACCCTGCGGGATCTCGAGCCGGGCGATGGCCTCGTTGGCCTGCTGCACGACCTGCGACATGGGCACGTCGCGCACGATCGTCGACACGGTGATGATGCGCTCGCGGTCCTTGCGCTCGATCGTCGGCGGTGTGTAGTGCTCCACTACCCGGCCGACGTCCTTGACACGTACCGCCTTGCCCGCCGAATTGTAGATCATGATGTTCTCGATATCTTCGAGCGACGTGCGCGACTCGGGCGAGTACATCACCTTGATGTCGTATTCCTCGCCATCCTCGCGGAAGCGCGAGGCGGTGGCGCCGTTGATGCGGTTGCGCAGATAGTTGGCGGCTGTCGACAGATTCAGTCCGTAGATGGCCAGTTTCTCGCGGTCGAAGTCGACACGATACTCGGGCTGGTAGTCGGCGCGCGATATGCGCACGTCGGCGGTCCCGGGCATGGCCAGCAGCGCGCGGCTCAGGCGCGCGGCCACGCTGTCGGTCTCCTCGAAGTCATAGCCGTAGATCTCGAAGTCGATCGACGCCTCGCCGCCCATGGCGCCACCCTGACCGCCGACGCTCACCTGCGTCTTCTTGAACTCCGGATATCGCTTGAGGTCGTCGCGCATCATGCCGGCTATCTCCACGATGCCGCGCTCGCGCTCGCCCGGATCGCTAAGGCGTATGTTCATCTTCACGATGTGCGGACCGTTGTCGCTCAGCGAGGCGAAGGTATTGTCCGACGACGCCGTGCCGGTCGTATAGTTCAGCACCTGGATTTCAGGATACTTCTCGCGCCATTCGCGGGTAAGCCGCTCGGTGACCTCGTCGGAGATCTCGACGCGCGTGCCTATCGGCAGCTCCAGGTTCACGCTCAGACGCCCGTCGTCGGCTGTAGGGAAGAATTCCGTACCGACCTTCTTGACTACGAATATCGAGAACACGAACGTGGCCAGACATACAAATATCGTCACGGTCTTGTGCGACGTCACCCAGCGCAGCAGGGCCGCATAGCCGTTGTCGAGCGCGTCGAGCGCCTTGTTGACAGGCGTGAACAGCAGATTATAGGCTTTCGAATGGTGTGTGGTGCGACGCAGCAGCAGCGAGCAGAGCATCGGAGTCAGCGTCAGGGCAGCCGTTGTCGAAATAATCATCATGATGGTCACCATCCAGCCCAGCTGGCGGAAGAGGACGCCGGTCATGCCCGTAACCATGGTCAGCGGGAAGAATACGGCAATCAGCGTCAGCGTCGAGGCCACTACCGAGATGGCGACCTCGTTGGTGCCGTGGACGGCCGCCTGCTTCGGATCGGAGCCGCGCTCGATGTGGGTCGTCACGTTCTCAAGCACCACTATGGCGTCGTCGACCACCATGCCGATCGAGATCGACAGCGCCGACAGCGACACGATGTTGAGCGAGTTGCCCGTGATGGCGAGGTAGATGAACGAGGCGATCAGCGAGATCGGGATCGTAAGCGTGATGATCAGCGTCGCGCGCCACCGGCCCAGGAAGAAGAACACCACGATGACCACGAACAGCAGAGCGTACATCACCGTCTCGACAAGCGAGTCGATGGTATTGCGGATGTTGTCGGAGGTATCGACGATGATGCCAAGCTTCACGTCCGACGGCAGCCGTTTCTGCAGCGACGGAAGCATCTTCAGCACCTTGTCGGAAATTTCCACCGAGTTGGCGCCGCTCTGCTTCTGCACCACGATCATGGCGCCCTGTTTACCGTCGTTGTAGGTGCTCTGAGTGCGTTCCTCCAGCGAGTCGTCGATGCGGGCCACGTCGCGCAGGTAGATGTTGCGGCCTTCGTACGAGCCCACGACGATGTCGGCCATGTCATCCGACGACACGAACTCGCCCTGCACACGCAGCGAATAAGTGTTGGAGCCCAGGTCGAACACGCCGCCCGGAATGTTGCGGTTCTCAGCCGCCACCACGCTCGATATCTGTTCCACCGTCAGGTTGTAGGCCTCGAGGCGCGCCGGATCCACGTAGATGTGGATCTCGCGCTTAGGAGCGCCGGAGATCGACACCGAACCCACGCCCGAGATGCGTGCCAGCGGGTTGGCCACAGCCTCGTCGAGAATCTTGTACAGGCCCGGCATGCTCTCGTCGGCCTGCACCGACAGCAGCAGGATCGGGATCATGTCGGTCGAAAACTTGAAGATGATCGGCGTCTCGGCGTCGTCGGGCATCGCCGACGATATCATGTCGAGCTTGTCGCGCACGTCGTTGGTGAGCACGTCGATGTCGTAGCCGTACTCGAACTCGAGGGTGATCACCGAGATGTTCTCGCGCGAGGCCGAAGTTATGTGCTTCAGGTTGCTCACCGAGTTGAGCACGTTTTCAAGAGGTCGCGTCACGTTCTGTTCTATATCCTGCGCGCTCGCTCCCTGATAGGTGGTCATCACCATCAGGGTGTTGGTCTCGATGTCGGGATACAGGTCGATCGGTAGTTTGTTGAGCGAGAAGAGGCCCAGGATGACCACTGCCACGAAACACAGGGTCGTCATGATGGGCCGCTTGACCGCTCCGCCGTATATACTCATTGCTTATATTCTTGTGGGTGATAATGATTGGTGAACGAATCGGGAATCAGCCTCAGTCGCGCGTATTGATGCGGGCTGCGGCGCCGTCGGCCAGGCGTGTCTGCCCGGCGATCACCACGGTGTCGCCGTCGGCTATGCCCTCGAGCAGCTCATAGCCGGTATCGATGCGGCGTCCGAGCGTCACGCGGTGAAACTCCACCTTGCCGCCGCGGTAGACGTAGACATACTTGCCGTTGGAACCCTGCTGCTTGACTATGGCGCGGTCGGGCACGACGACGTTCTCGGCGTCGCCCAGGTTGATCGACACGCGGGCGAACATACCCGGCAGAATGCGACCCTGCGGATTGGCGAGCGTCACCTCGGCCGGGAACGTACGGGTGGCCACATCCACTGCCGGAGCCAGGCGCGTGATCTTGCCCGAGAACTCCTCGCCCTCGAATGCGTCGAGTGTCACCCCTACTTCCATGCCCCGCCGCACACGCGATATGTCGCTCTCGTTGATGTTGATGACAACCTTTACCGTCGGCGTGATCTGGCCGACGGTCAGCACGGGCTGGGCGCCGGTCATGTCGCCCGGGTCATAGTTGCGGGCAGTGACCACGCCGCTGATCGGGGCCTTGAGCACGGTGTTCTGCATCGTGTTGCGGTACTGGGCCCGTTGGGCGTCGAGCTGCGCCTTGTACTGGTCGACGGCGCTCTGCGTGCCTGAGCCGATGTTGAGCAGCTCCACGGCGCGGTTGTAGTTCTTCTCGGTCAGCTGCAGGTTGACGAGCTGCTGGTCGGCGTTAGCCGCGTCGAGAGTCACGAGCGTCTGGCCGCGGCTGACGTGGTCGCCTACGTCGACCGTTATCGACGTGATGCGGTTCGCCACCGACGGAGCTATGTTGTTGATATTTTCGGCCTCGACGTTGGCCGTATACTCTGCGGTGTGGGGCACCGTGGCCGTGCGGGCCACGTCCACTTCCACGATGGCAGTTTCGTCGCCGTCGCCGGCCGGCACGTCTTTTTTCTCCTCCTTGCCGCACGAGACCAGCGCTGCGGCTGCCATGGCGGCGACTGTTATCATGTAGTATCGCATATTGTTGTCAGTCGTTTATATCAGTTGTCAGTAGTTGTGTCGGTGGTATATCTGTCGATGGGCGCGTTGCCCAGCAGCAGTTCCAGATCGCTCGATGCCACCAGATAGTTGTAGAGAGCCTGGTAGTAGCCAAGCCGCGCCTGCGTCAGCGACAGCTCGCTGTCGCGCAGGTCGAGGTACGACGTAGCACCCAGGTCGAAGCTCTGCAGCTGTATGTCGTGGGCCCGGGTAGCCTGCCCGACACTCTCGCTGCTCGAGGAAATCTGCTTCAGGTTCAGCTTTATGTTGTCGTAGGCGAGCGACACCTGCGAGTTGAGGCTGCGGGTCAGGTTCTCGCGCGTGAAAGCCATCTCGTCGAGGGCAATCGAGGCCTGCTTGATCCGGTTATAGCGCTGGCCGCCCTGAAAGAGCGGGAACGACAGCGACAGACCCACTACCGAATACGATGTCCAGCGGAAGTTGCGCAGCGGATTGCCGTTCGACGACGAGTTCCAGTTGTAGTTGCCCGTCAGCGACAGAGTCGGATACCATGCCGCACGCTGCACCGAAAGGGTGTGGCGCAGCGATCGGGTCTCGATCTCGTTCATCACCAGCGAGGTGTTGTTCGATATGTCGTCGCCCAGGGCGAGCACGTCGCCGTACATGGTCTGCTCGTAGTCGGCCAGGGTGCCGCTGATGTCGAATGGCGTCTGCACGTCGATGCCCATCAGTATGGCCAGCTGCAGATGTGCGCGGTTGATGGCTATGTCGGCCTGGATGATCTCAGGCTCGATGTTCTTCATCGCCACAGAGGTGCGCAGCACGTCGTATTCCGACGCGTCGCCCAGCTCGAAGCGTCTGGCATAGGTCGTGTGGGTCAGCTCGGCCATGTCGTAGCTTTCCTGAATGACACGGCGCGAGTCTACGGCCAGCATAAGCGCGTAATAGGCGTTCTTGACCTGGTTGACCAGATCGATACGCGAAGCGCGGGCCTGCTCTACGGCGCGCTCTATCTGCACGTCGCTCAGCTTCAGCGACGCCCACAGCTGCGGCGCCACCAGAGGCACCGAAGCCTGGAAGCCCACCGAATACATATTGTCAAGGCCCATCTTGATGCCGGTGTCGCCACCACGGCGTGCCTCAGGGGCTGCGCCTTCTCCGCCGTCGGGCGTGTCGGCATCGTCGCCGCCCATGCCTCCGAAGGCATCCATGTTCATGTAGGCGACCTGCTTCTGCAGGGTACGCTGATACGAGCCGTTGAAGCTCAGTGTCGGCAGCAGCTGACCCAGGGTCTCCTTGCGCGAGTAGTCAGCCTTGAGCACCTCCATGTCGGCGACTTTTACTGTCGGGTTGTCGGTCAGTGCTATGCGCAGGCAGTCGTCGAGCGACAGCGAGGGCGCATCCGACTGTGCCGCCGCCGGCCATGCGGCTGCCGCGAGTGTCACCGCCATTGCAAATATTTTCTTATTTTGCATCGTATAAATGAATCGGTAAGTAGGAAAAAACTTTGCGAAGTTACAACATTTTATCTGATTGGTCCTTAAAAATCTGCACTTATTGCTAATTTTTTCTCCTTTTTGCCCATAATTGATATACGGCATCAGCAGCCCGGCTAAAAAGCACCCGAAAAATACCCCGAAATTGCAAAAAAATGTGTAAGTTTGCATCGTGACTAAAACAAAAGGCAAACAACCGGACCAGTCGCCTGAGGCGCTTTTCGAGCAATATCTGCGCGAGCACCGCAAACGCCAGACCGTCGAGCGCCGCGCCATTCTCGAAGCCGTCGCAGGCCTCGACGGCAGCTTTACGGCCGACGGGGTAGCCGCTCTGATGGCCGCTGGAGCCTGTCGGGTGGCACGGCCTACCGTCTACGCCACCCTCGAGCTCCTGGTCGACTGCGGCATACTGCGCCGCCGGTCGGTCAACCGCGGCGCATTCACCTACGAGACGGCCGCCGACCGTCCCGACTTCCGCATCGACCTCATCTGCTCGTCATGCGGCAAGATCCGCACTCGCCACGACGCCGACATGGCCCGGTACATCCTGGCCAGGCGCCAGCCCGGCTTCACCCCTGCCGACTACTCGCTGCAGATCTACGGCCTGTGCCGGACATGCGGCAAGTCACGCAACAGATCATCAGCTAAAAAATAAATCCAACATACATTTATCACTGTGAAAGATTCTATGAAAGTCGACATTCTCCTGGGCCTCCAATGGGGCGATGAAGGTAAAGGCAAGGTAGTGGACGTGCTGACACCCCGCTACGACATCGTGGCCCGCTTCCAGGGCGGTCCCAACGCCGGACACACCCTCGAATTCGATGGCCACAAGGTAGTGCTTCGCTCGATCCCCTCGGGCGTGTTCCAAGGCAACGTCAACGTCATCGGCAACGGCGTCGTACTCGACCCGGTCCTGTTCATGAACGAGGCCAGAGAACTCATCGGCGCAGGCACCGACCTGCACAGGATTCTGAAAATCTCGCGCAAGGCGCACCTCATACTGCCCTCGCACCGCCTCCTTGATGCCGCCTCCGAGGCCGCCAAGGGCTCCGGCAAGATCGGCACCACCGGCAAGGGCATCGGCCCCACGTACACCGACAAGATATCCCGCTCAGGCCTGCGCGTGGGCGACCTCGAGTCACCCGACTTCGACCGCCGCCTCGACGCCGCCATCGCACGCCACGTCAAAGCCATCCGCGACATGGGCGTGGCTGTCGACACCGACGCGCTCGCGCGCCTCACCGACGAGTGGAAGCAGGCCGCCGCGTTCCTGCGCACCTTCGAGCTCATCGACTCGGAGCACTTCGTCAACAAGGCGCTCGACGCCGGCCGCAAAGTCCTCTGCGAGGGCGCACAGGGTACCATGCTCGACGTCGATTTCGGATCGTACCCGTTCGTAACATCATCCAACACCGTTGCGGCCGGCGCCTGCACCGGTCTGGGCGTAGCCCCCAACCGCATAGGCGACGTCTACGGTATCTTCAAGGCCTACTGCACCCGCGTGGGCAGCGGACCATTCCCAACCGAACTCTTCGACGAGGATGGCCGCCGCATGCGCGACATCGGCCACGAATACGGAGCTGTCACCGGCCGCGAGCGTCGCTGCGGCTGGATCGATCTTGTAGCCCTCCGCTATGCCGTGATGATCAACGGCGTAACCCGGCTGATCATGATGAAGAGCGATGTACTCGATTCCTTCGATACCGTCAAGGCCTGCACCGCCTACCGTATCGGCGACACGGTCACCACCGACTTCCCCTTCTCGCTCGAGACGCCCGGCGCAGAACCCCAACCCGTCTATACCGAGCTCCCCGGCTGGAAAACCGACCTGACGGCCGTAAATTCACCCGAGGAGTTCCCGCAGGCGTTCAGGGACTACATCAGCTTCATCGAGCGCGAACTCGGCGTCCCCGTCACCATCGTGTCCGTCGGCCCCGACCGCTCGCAGACCATCGAAATAAAGTAAAATCACCTTTTTCCCCTCAACTATATGGCAATTGTCAAACCTTTCAGGGGCGTCCGTCCGCCCCGCGACCTGGTCGAGCAGGTAGCTTCGCGACCCTACGACGTGCTCAACTCCGAGGAAGCCCGCGCCGAAGCCGCCGGAAATCCACGTTCGCTCTACCATATAATCAAGCCGGAAATCGACTTCGAGCCCGGCACCGACGAGCACGACGCCCGAGTCTACGACAAGGCTGTCGAGAACTTCCGGGCCTTCCAGCACAACGGCTGGCTCGTACAGGACGACCGCGAGCACTATTATATATATGCCCAGACCATGAACGGCCACACCCAGTACGGCATCGTCGTGGCCGCAAACGTGGCAGACTATCTCAACGGCGTCATCAAGAAGCACGAGCTCACCCGCCGCGACAAGGAGGAGGACCGCATGAAACACGTACGCGTACAGAACGCAAACATCGAGCCGGTGTTCTTCGCCTTCCCCGACAACAAGGCCCTGCAGGAGATCATCGACCGCGTCACCGCCGGCGAGCCCGAATACGACTTCATCGCCCCCGACGGCTTCGGCCACACATTCTGGGTCATCGACGACGACGCAACCATTGCCCGCATCACCGAGGAATTCGCCCGCATCCCATACCTCTACATAGCCGACGGCCATCACCGCACGGCTGCCGCTGCCCTTGTCGGCAACGAGAAAGCGCGACTCAACCCCGACCACCGCGGCGACGAGGAGTACAACTACTTCCTGGCCGTGGCATTCCCCGCCTCGCACCTGCGCATCATCGACTACAACCGCCTGGTCAAGGATCTCAACGGTCTGTCGCCAGCCGAATTCCTCGAGAAACTCGAATTCAATTTCATCGTCCGCGACATGGGCACCGTGCCCTACCGTCCCGACCGACTACACAACTTCTCGCTCTACCTCGAGGGCCGCTGGTACTCGCTCACAGCCCGCGAAGGCACCTACAACGACAGCGACCCCATCGGAGTGCTCGACGTCACCATCTCGTCCGACCTCATCCTGCGCGACATCCTCGGCATCACCGACCTGCGCTCCGACAAGCGCATCGACTTCGTCGGCGGTATCCGCGGGCTCGGGGAACTCAGCCGCCGCGTCGACTCAGGCGAGATGGCTGCGGCGCTCGCCCTCTTTCCCGTGTCGATGAAGCAGCTGATGGACATCGCCGACTCCGGCAACATCATGCCTCCAAAGACCACCTGGTTCGAGCCCAAGCTCCGCTCAGGACTTGTGATCCACAAACTCGACTGAAAAATCCACCGAACTCATACATAACACACATAAATGTCTGAAAACAAGAAAGAAATAGTACTCAGCGGTATACGCCCCACCGGAAAGCTGCACCTGGGCAACTACTTCGGCGCCCTGCGCAAATTCGTCAGGATCCAGGACGACTACGACTGCAACTTCTTCATAGCCGACCTCCACGCGCTCACCACCGCCACTGATCCCGAGGCTCTCCACACGAGCGTCAAGGGCGTGCTGGCCGAATACCTCGCCGCCGGCATTGACCCGGAGAAGGCAACCATCTTCGTACAGAGCGACATCCCCGAGATTTCGGAGATGTATCTGCTGCTCAACATGCACGTCGGCATCGGCGAGCTCATGCGCACTGCCGCCTTCAAGGACAAGGCTCGCAAGTGCCTCGGCATCAAGGCTCCCGACAATGAAGCCGACGACACCGACGAAGCCTTCGAGCACCAGATCATCGGCGCCGAGACCAACAAGCGCGTCAACGCCGGCCTGCTCACCTACCCGACCCTGATGGCCGTCGACATCCTAATCCAGAAGGCCACCAAGGTACCCGTAGGCAAGGACCAGCTGCAGCATCTTGAGCTCACGCGCCGATTCGCGCGCCGCTTCAACTCGTTCTACGGCGTCGATCTCTTCCCCGAACCCACCGACTTCGAATTCGGCGGCGGTCCCGTCAAGGTTCCCGGCCTCGACGGCTCCGGCAAGATGGGCAAGAGCGAGGGCAACTGCATCTACCTCACCGACGATCCGAAGGTTCTGCGCAAGAAGGTAATGCGCGCCACCACCGACGAAGGGCCCAAGGAACCGAACTCGGCCATGAGCCTGCCCGTCGCCAACCTCTTCACCCTGCTCGAACTCACCTCTACGCCCGATGTAGTCGAGCATTTCCGCAGCGCCTACGCCGACTGCTCCATCCGCTACGGCGACCTCAAGAAGCAGCTCGCCGAGGATATTCTCAACATCACCAACCCCATACGTGAGCGCGTCAACGACATCCTCGCCGACGAGAACTATCTGCGCCGCGTCGTGGCGCAGGGCGCCGAAAAGGCCCGCGCACGCGCCGCCGACACCCTCGCCGAGGTGCGCCACATCATGGGCATACGTCCGATCTGATGAAATCCCTCCTGAAAATCACTCTCGCCGTCGCCGCTTCTCTCGGAGCTGCGGCGGCGTTTTCGTCGGTGTCTCAAGCAGCCAACGACGTCTATGACCGCCACGGCGTCATGGTCCGCCACGACATCGACTGCCCGGTCATCTACCTTGTCTTCTCGGCCGACTCCATGTTCGAGGGCGCGCCGGTTGCCCTGAAGGCTCTCGACAGCCGCGGAATCCTCGGCAACTTCTTCTTCACCGGCAACTTCCTCGAGAGGCCCGAGAACGCTCCGGTCATCCGCCGCATCATCCGGGGCGGACACTACGTAGGAGGCCACTCGCATCGCCATCTGCTGCTGGCAGACTGGGACGATGACCGCACGCCGCTCGTCAGCGCCGACTCCATGATAGCCGACGCCGACTCCAACTTCCGCGCCCTCGCCGCCTTCGGAGTCGACCGCGATTCGTGCCGCTGGTTCCTGCCGCCATTCGAGTGGATAGCCGCCGAGCAGGTCGGCCCGCTGACCGACTCGCTCGGACTTACCGTCATCAACCCCACACCGGGCATTCAGATCTTCCGCGACTACACCACCCCCGACATGGCCGACTATCACAGTTCGCAGACCATCATCGACCAGCTCTTCGACTTCGAGCGCCGGCGCGGCCTCAACGGCGTGTTCCTCATCTTTCACCTGGGCACACAGGATCTGCGCACCGACAAGCTCTACGACCACATGCCTGCGATCCTCGACTCGCTTTCGGCGCTCGGCTACACCTTCGACCGCCTCCACTGACTCGCCGGGGTCAGATGCGGTCGAGGACGGTGCCTATCAGGTCGCGGATGCCCGACTTGTAGTTGGGATTTGCGCTGTTGTTGTAGCGGTTGGCTATGATTGAGCATACCGTCATGCAGCGGTGCCCCATCAGACGCCCCAGGCCCGCAAGCGGCGCGCTCTCCATCTCGTAGTTGGTCACACGGCGTCCCTTGAACTCGAATTCCTCGATGCGGCGGTTAAGGTCCGGATTGGCCAGCGGCAGACGCAATTCGCGGCCCTGCGGTCCATAGAAGCCCACGGCCGATATGGTGTTGCCGCGCACCATGTCGTCGCGGCCGATCAGGTTCACCAGGTCGGCGTCGGCGTCGACCACATAGGGCTTGGCCCACAGCGGATTCCAGCCGGTGTGCTTGCACAGGGCGTGCTCGAACTCGAGATCGGCCACCTCGTTGCGGCCGGCGTAGTAGTTGAGTACGCCGTCGAAGCCGATCGACTTCTCGGCGATGACAGGCGTTCCCAGCGTCAGCTCGGGCTGCAGGGCGCCCGATGTGCCGATGCGCACCATCGACAGCCGGCGCAGCTTGTCGCGCACCTCGCGGGTGTTGAAATCGACGTTGGCCAGAGCGTCGAGTTCGTTGATCACGATGTCGATGTTGTCGGGGCCGATGCCGTGGCTCAGACACATGATGGGCTTGCCGGCGTACGTGCCGCCGATCGTGTGGAATTCACGCGAGGATACCTCGAAGGTCTTGGTGTCGAAAAATTCGGCTACCATGTCCACGCGGGCCGGGTCGCCCACGAGAATTATGCGGTCGGTGAGCTGCTCGGGAAGCAGATGCAGGTGAAACACCGATCCGTCGGGATTGATGATGAGTTCGGAAGGAGGAATGATCTTCTTTTCCATGGTCGTTCTGTGTTAAGTGTCAGTTGAATATAATATTACAACGCTTTCAGGTGGCAAAAGTTGGCCGTTCAGACATTCAGGCGGAACGTCCCGCCGGGATTTGCGGCGAGCAGGTCGGCCATCTCCATCTGCATCAGCCGGGCGCTCAGCGTGCCGTAAGGCACACCGAGCGCGGCAACCATGTCGTTGAGCGTATCTTCGGGATTGGCGCGCAGATGCTCGAGGACCTCCAGGAATTCGGGCGAAATGTCGTCGAACACCAGCTCTGTCTGCTCGCCCTCGCGTCGCCGGGCCGTCCAGTTCATCGCCTCCACCAGGTCGTCGGCGCTTCGGATTATCACGGCCGTCTGCGTGGCCAGCAGCGCGTTGCAGCCCCGGCTGTAGCGGTCGGTCACGCGGCCCGGGACGGCCCCCACGAGCCGGTTGTAGCCCGCGGCAATGCGGGCCGTGGCCAGTGCGCCTCCGCGCGCGTCGCTTTCCACGACTATCACGGCATCGCTCAGGCCTGCGACTATTCGGTTGCGGGCCAAAAAGTTACCGCGGTGTATCTGCGCGCCTGAGGGGTATTCGGTGACTATCGCGCCGCCTTCGTGAATCATGCGCCGGGCTATGTCGCGGTGGTCGGCCGGATATATCGTGTTGAGCCCGTGCGCCACCACTGCGGCCGTCGGCACTCCCGCCGCCAGCGCGCCTTTGTGCGCGCTGACGTCGATGCCGTATGCCAGACCGCTCACCACCGTCAGGTCGTCGAGCTGTTCGGCGAGTCCCGCCACGAGGTCCTTGGTGAAATCGGTGCCGTAGCGCGTGGCGTTGCGCGTCCCGACCACCGACACCACATGCTGCGCGTCGAGGATGCCGGCGTCGCCGAGCGTGTAGACCAACAGCGGCGCGTCGTCGCACTGCTCAAGTCGTACCGGATAGTTGCTGTCGGCTATGAAACGGGCCTCGACTCCGTGGGCTTTCACGAACGCCAGCTCCGCGCGTGCGGCCGCGAGGAGCCGCTCGCGCTCGGCATCGGTGCAGATTCTCGCCGGCGTACCCAGCGCCTGCCACAGATCCTGCTGCGGCTGTGCGAAGAAGCTGTCGACGCCCCCGACGCGCCCGAGCAGTTCGAGCGCGTCCGAAGCTCTCAGGTTCCGGATCTGCGAAAAAGCTATGCGGTGAAGGAGCTCGGCGTCGGTCATGGTCAGTCGAGATAAGCGGCGAAGTGGCTGAAAAGTTCCTCGCCGCGCGTCAGACGGCCGTTGACCAGCGTGGCCACTTCCACCACGGCTTCCACGACCGGTTCGCCTTCGGGCGTGAAAATATCCTGGATGAACACAAACAAAGCCCCGCGCCGGCTCACCGACAGTTTCGATACCATGCTATCGCCCAGACCGAGCGGACGGCGGTATACGATCTCGACGCTGCGGAGCACCGGATCGATACCCTGCGAATGCATCTGGCGGAACGACAGTCCGGCCTGCTCGCAGAATTCATGGCGCGTATGCTCCAGATAGTGGAGATACACAGCATTGTTCACTATGCCTTCGGAGTCCACCTCGTAGTCGCGGACTTTCATCGGAAGCTCAAATATGTAGGGTCGTCGTTCGGTCTTCATTGCTTTCATTTCAGAATGCAAAAATACAATTTTTTCTGCGATTATCAGTAGTTTAGCATTGGTTATTTGCGACAATTTATTATCCTTTTTGTCTTAACAATTGAAAACATATATGGTTAACATATTATAAATCCGAATATTATAGATTAAACCAACCACTGGGGTAAATTGTCATATTATCGAATTTCAATTGAAATAGTACTCAAAACTTTGATTAATCTCTCTAAATATACAATCAATAAAGACATGAAAAAGAAAATTCTGACCATCGCCATTGCGGCTTTCGCTCTCTGCGCGATCCCCGCTTCGGCCCGCAATAATAACAACAACTGCGGCAACTGCCCGAAAGCGCCGTGCACCGAGCAGACATGCTCACCCGCTCAGAACTGCGGCCCTGATCAGGCATGCAGGGCCCCCCCAGGGACGCCGCCCCGATTTCTTCCAGGGTATACAGCTTACTCCCGACCAGCAGACCGCCCTCCGGGCCCTCGAGCAGCAGCGTGCATCTCAGCGACCCGACTCGGCCGCACGCGCAAGCCGACGCGACGGCAACCACCGCCCCGACTCGGCCGCAGTAGCTCAGCGCCGCCAGGCACGTCAGGACGCTCGCCGCTCTTATCTCGACGGCGTCAAGAGCATCCTCACCCCCGAGCAGTATGTCGTATATCTTGAGAACTGCTACATGATGCAGCCCGGCCCGAAGGGTCCGCAGCATAAGGTTGCTGCCCGCGACGGCAACAACGGGCGCCGCGAAGGCAACATGCGCCGCGGACGCGACAACAACCGCCGCGACCACGGCCACCACGCAGCCGTTAACGCGCCGCAGCGCCGCAGTCAGGCTACCGTTCCCGGCCGCAAGTAAACCGCAAGCCACACGTAAACAAATATAGCATCAAGCTTAGTATCAAGCATCCGACGGCCTGCCGCGCATCCGCACCGCAGGCCGCCGCTGTATTTTACTTGCGGTCGGGGACGGCAGGCTGGCTCTGACGCAGCTTGCGGATCCGGCGCGAGACATTGCGCGTATATACAAGCACAGTCACCGACGCCATAATCAGCGCCACTGCGATGAGTCCTTTCAGCGACACATTCTGGCTGAAAAACACATAGCCGGCCACGAGCGCGGTCAGAGGCTCGAAAACGCCGAGCGCCGACGCCGCCGTATAGCCGATCCTGCGGACCGAACGGCTCGTGAACTGATAGCTTAATACAGTCGGGCATAAAGCCATCAACAGCACCCAGAGCCATGGGAGCGGCGTATGGGGAACCATGGCGTAGCCACGCACCATAATGATCACACCGAAAATGAATGCCCCGGTCAACGTAAGCCAGAAAGTCATGGTCTGCGACGAAACCGCAACGAGACCGCGGGCATGGATTGCTACGAAAAACGCCGCATACAGCACCGATGCCACGAGCACCATGATTATCGACCGCGCCACAGCCGGGCCGCCCGTGGCCACCATGCCGATCAGCGGCAGCGCTATCAGGCACGAAAGGATGCACGCGAATGCGGCCGTTGACAGCCGTTCGTGATAGAGACCTGCCATAAGCAGTGTGACCAGCAGCGGATAGGTGTAATATATAGCCGAGGCTTCGGCCATATATAAGCCGGTCAGCGAATCAAGCACACAGTACGACGAACATGCCGTAGCGATCCCAAGCAGACAGATGGGCAGTATGCGCGACGTGCCGATGTCGACCCGGCGTCCGCTCTGCCTCAGAGCGAGATAGACAAACGGCAATGCCACGACATTTCTCATAAATAAGATTGAGACAATATCGATGCCTTCGCCTATCAGAACCATGGCCAACGGGTAAACCAGACCGGCCATCACTGCTCCGAGCGCACCTTCTGTATATCCGGCAACTTTATCTTTCATTTTTCCCAATGCAAATGTAGTCATTTTCCCATGATTATGCATAAAAATATGTCATAAAATTTTATTCCGACAATATTTGCACGCATTTTCCGTTAAAATGGTAAATGAAATATTTGGAACGATATATCGGTTGCGCCCTGGCCGCCATGTCGATGGCCATCGCTATGCCCGTCTCAGCCCAGGACGGAAGCTCCGCCTACAATTGGCTCAATATCACCTCGTCAAGCAAAATATACGGCCTCGGTGGCCTAAACATATCGCTCGTCGATGACGAGCTGCAGTCATCCGATCAGAATCCTGCCCTGCTCGGTCCCGAGATGTCGGGCCAGATCGCCGTCAACTACATGCGCTATCTCGGCGGAAGCAATCTGGCCGGCGCCCGATACGCACACAGCGCCGGCGAGCACGGAGCCTGGAGCGCCGGCCTGCAATACTTCGGCTACGGATCCATCACCGAAACCCTCCCCGACGGATCCACGGTCGGCACTTTCTCACCCAAGGACATCGCCTTCTCCGGCTCCTACTCCCACGACATCACCGACCGGCTACGGGGCGGCATAGCCATGAAATTTCTATACAGCAGCTATGCCGACTTCTCGGCCTTCGCAATATCGACCGATCTCGGCATCAACTATTTCGATCCCGAGCGCGACTTGTCGCTCTCGCTCGTGGTCGCCAACCTCGGCGGACAGGTCAAGCGATTCAGCGAGAGCTACGACCGACTGCCGTTCGACATCCGCCTGGGCTGGTCGAAGGTGTTTGGCAACTTCCCCGTCCGCTTCTCCGTGACGGCCTGGAACCTGACCAAGTGGAAGCTGCCCTACATGGATCTCGGCGACGGCACCTCCGGTTCGGAACCGCAGCTCAAGGATTCGTTCTCGTCCAACCTCTTCCGTCATCTCGTCTTCGGAGCAGATCTCATTTCGAGCAAGAACTTCTACCTCGGTGTGGGCTACAACTACAAGACGCGCACCGACATGTCGACCTACCACCGCAGCTTCATCTCCGGATTCTCCCTCGCGGCAGGCATACGCGGCCGCGCTTACGGCGTGGGCATTGCATTCGCGCAGCCACACACCGGAGCCACCACTTTCATGGTCAATCTTAATCTCAGCTTAAACGAACTCATTAAATAAATGGACACTCCACGCATCATAGTTGCCATCGACGGCTTCTCGTCGTCAGGCAAAAGCACCATGGCCCGCCGGCTCGCCGCTGCTGTCGGGTACAGATATATCGACTCGGGCGCCATGTACCGCGCCGTCGCTCTCTACGGCCTGCAGAACGGTCTCGTCGCCGCCGACGGCACCGTCGACACCGACGCCCTCGTGGCGGCGCTGCCCGACATCCGGATCGATTTCTGTCCCCTGCCCGACGGCACCCAGCATACCGTGCTCAACGGCCTCGACGTCGAAGACGCCATCCGCCAGCTGCGCGTATCTAATGTCGTGTCGCCCGTATCGGCCATTCCGGCCGTCCGCCACGCCCTGGTGGCGAAGCAGCAGGCTCTCGGAGCCGGCAAGGGCATCGTCATGGACGGACGCGACATCGGCACGACCGTCTTCCCCGACGCCGAACTGAAGATCTACGTCGACGCCTCGCCGCAGACCCGCGCCCAGCGCCGATTCTCCGAACTGCTCGCCAAAGGCTCCAACGTCACCTTCGCCGAAGTGCTCGCCAATGTCGTTCACCGCGACGAAATCGACCGCACCCGCGCCGAAAGTCCCCTGCGCCGCGCCGACGATGCCATAGCCATCGACAATTCGGCCATGGACATCGCCACACAGGACGCCTGGCTCCTCGACCGCTTCAATGAAACCATCGCCAAGCTCAGCGCCCGATGATCCCCGTAGTTGAGATCGACGAGCGGTCGGGCTTCTGCTTCGGCGTCGTCACCGCCATACGCAAGGCCGAAGACGAGCTCCAGCGGGCCGGATCGCTCTACTGCCTGGGCGACATCGTGCACAACAGCAATGAGGTCGAGCGCCTGCAGCGCTGCGGTCTTGTCACCATCACGCACCGGCAGCTTGAGCAGCTGCACGACGTCAATGTGCTGCTGCGCGCCCACGGTGAGCCGCCGTCGACCTACGAGACAGCGCGCCGCAACAACATTCGCATCATCGACGCCACCTGCCCCGTCGTGCTCAAGCTGCAGCAGCGCATCAAGGAAGCCTACGACCGGCGCACCGACACCCGGCGCCCGCAGATTGTGATCTACGGCCAGATAGGCCACGCCGAGGTCAACGGCCTCGTCGGACAGACCGACGGCGAGGCCATCGTCGTCGAAGGTCCGGCGGATCTCGACAAGATCGACTTCTCGCGCGACGTCTACCTTTACTCGCAGACCACCAAGAGCGTCGAAGGCTTCAACCGCATCATCGAAGAGATACGCGGACGCCTCCTCCCGGGCGCGTCGCTCACATCCTACGACACCATCTGCCGCCAGGTCGCTGGCCGCGTAGGGCATCTGCGCGAATTTGCCTCGGCCCACGATGTCATCATCTTCGTCGCCGGCGCCAAAAGCTCCAACGGCAAGATCCTCTACGGCCACTGCCTCGACGTCAATCCGCGCTCACACCTGATCGCCGACGACACACAGCTCGACGCGGCCTGGTTCGCCGACGCCCGTTCAATCGGCATCTGCGGAGCCACATCCACTCCGCGGCGGCTCATGGAACAGGTCCGGGAGTGCGTATTCAGCCTCATCGCCGATAAGACTCACGACCGATGAAGACATTCATTGCCATCGACGTAGAGACCGCCAACCGCGAGCCGACCAGCATCTGCGCCGTCGGTGCCGTCAAGGTCGTCGACGGCGTCATCGCCGACTCGCGCTACTCGCTTGTGTGCCCGGAACCGAACTACCACAGCTACGCCTGCACCCGCGTGCACGGCCTGACGGCCGACGACACCTTCGACGCGCCGTCGTTCGGCATCCTCTGGGAGCAGTGGCGCCCCTGGCTCGAGGGATACACACTCGTGGCCCACAATGCAGCGTTCGACTCGAAGTGCATCCGCGCCGCATGCCGCATGTACGGCCTCGACGAGCCCGACCGTTGGGAATGCACCCTGGTCAACGCTCGGCGCAAGATACCACGCGGCATGCTCCGGTCGAAATCGCTCGACAGCCTCTGCGAATTTTTCGCCATACCCCTTCTTCACCACCACAACGCGCTTGACGACGCTGAAGCCTGCGCCAAGCTCGCAATAATACTCACCGACTGATGGACAAGAAAAAGATACGACGCTCCACGGCCCGACGCAAAAAGCGCTCGGTGCGCCTCCGATGGGACCGGATATTCATGGTCCTGATCCTGCCGGTTCTCCTGATTATCCTCGCCGTCATTCTCGTACGCGGCTGCGACGGGCCTGATACCGAACCGGCCGCCGAGGACCCGCGCCCCCTGCCTCAGGTCAGCGCCGTAGCCGAGCGCGACGCCGCCGCTGTCACCGGCCACCGACCCGAATCGATGGAGCGCCAGAACGCCCTCCTGAACATCCACGCGCGCCACTCGGCGCTGCGCCGCCACGGCTTCAACGCCGCGGCCGACGAATATATCAACACCGTCAACCACTATCTGACCGAACATGGAGACAATTAGCATACGTCCCGCCACACCGGCCGACGCTCCCTGCATAGCCCGCGGCATCATCATGGCCGTCGGCGAGGAGATCGCCCTCAGTCTGGCCGGATCGCCCGAACGGCGCCCGCTCATCGACCGCCTTTTCACCGAACTGGCCCTTATGGATGACTCGCAGTACAGTTATCTGAACTCGCACGTGGCCGTGGCCGCCGACGGCACCGTTGCAGGCATCGTCGTGGCCTACGACGGCGCGCTGCTCCACGAACTGCGCCGCGCGTTCACAGCCAAGGCCGCCGAAGTGCTCGGTCTCGACATCGACCCCGACAAGATGCACGACGAGACGTCGCCCGACGAGGTCTACCTCGATTCGCTGGCCGTATTCCCTGAATTCCGCGGGCGAGGCATCGCCCGGCGGCTCATTGCACGCGCCGCCGACAAGGCCGGGACCATCGGCAAGCCGCTCGGACTGCTCTGCGAGCCCGAAAACCGCCCCGCCGCCGCGCTCTACACCTCGCTCGGCTTCACGAACAGAGGACAGCGCCCCTTCGCCGGCGTGATGATGAACCACATGCAGCTTTAATATTTTGCAAGATCGGCCAGAACAGGCGCCACGCGGTCGAGTGCCGACCGCAGTACGCTTCGCGCGCACGCGAAATTCAGCCGGACGAAATTCTCGCCGCCCGGGCCGTACATCGCGCCGCCGTTAAGCCGCACGGCCGCTTTCTCGGTCAGTATCTCAGCTATCTGATCGCCCGGCAGCCCCGTGCATTCCACATTGATCCACGCCAGATAGGTCGCTTCAAGCGGCGTGACGCGGTACTGCGGCAGATACTCTGCGAAAAAACCGCGCACGAGCCGGTAATTGTCGTGGAGATAGCCCGTGAGCCGGTCGAGCCATTCGCCGCCCCGGTTGTACGCAGCCTCGGTGGCCGCGACGCCGAACGGGTTCACGTCGCACACCTCATTGATGTTGATGGCCTTGTCGATAGCCGCACGACGCGCCGGATCAGCCGCCACTATATTGGCTATCTGCAGCCCGGCTATGTTGAAAGCCTTGCTCGGCGACACGCACGACGCGCTTGCCCGGGCGTATTCCTCGCCGAGCGTCGCATAGGGCGTATATTCCCGGCCGCCGTAGACAAGCTCGCAATGAATTTCGTCGGATATCACGAACACGCCGTTTGCCAGGCATATGTCGCCGATGCGGCGCAGCTCGCCGGGCGTCCATACGCGGCCCGACGGGTTGTGCGGATTGCACAGAAGCAGGCAGGTCACGTCCGGGCGCCGCGCAAGCCGCTCGAGGCCTTCGAAATCGATGCTGTAGCTGCCGTCGGCCTTATTGTATAGGAGCCGGTTGTCGGCAAGCAGGCATCCGTTGTTGCGGATCGACGAAAAGAAGCAGTTGTAGGCCGGTGTCTGCACTATGACGCTCTCGCCCGGACGGCAGACGGCCTTGATAATCGCCGAAATGGCCGGAACTACCCCGGTCGTGTATATGACCGACCCACGGTCGATGTGCCAGCCGTGGCGGCGCCCGAACCAGCGGTCGACAGCCTCGTAGTAGCTGCCGGGCACGGCCGTATAGCCGAACACTCCGTGTGCCACGCGCCGTTCGAGCGCTTCGACGATACACGGAGCCGTGCGGAAATCCATGTCGGCGACCCACATTGCCGTGACGCCCTCCGGAGTCGTGTCCCATTTATATGAGTTAGACCCGCGCCGGTCTATGACCCGGTCGAATTCCTGATCAGGCATTTTCGCGGGTGATGATGCGGCAGTCGGCCGGTGCCAGCACGTTCTCGTCGATGATTATCTTACCTATCGAGTCGGCCTCGATGACGCCCGACTTCGGATTCTTCACGCTCGTGATCGCTCCGCGCACAGTCGCCGTAACCGTCGAATCCTCGAAGGCCAGATCACAGTCGGGTGCCATCTCGCAGTTCTCCATAATCAGATTATCGGCGTAGCAGAGCGGCTGCGTGCCCGAAATGCGGCAGTTGATCAGATGCAGATTCTTCGAATGCCAGCCCAGATACTCGCCCGTAAGGCGGCAGTCGATCAGCATCACGTTCTCCGTCTCCCAGAACGCATCCTTGGAGTCGATCTCGGCGTTGCGGATCACCACGTTGCGGCAGTATTGGAAAGAATAGTTTCCCTGCTGGCGATAGCGCTCTATCTCTATGTCCTCGCAGTGCATGAATATATAGTCGGCATTAGCCACCTCGACATCGCGCATCACGATATTGCGGCAGCTCCACATCGTCTCCTGAGCGTCGGGAATACGCACGCGGTCCAGGCGCAGATTCCGCATCTCGCGGAACATCTTCGGCGCCTCCACCAGCGTATCGGTCATTTCCAGGTCCGACGAATACCACAGCGCGGCGCGGGCGCCCGGCGTGAACAGGCAGTGGTCCACGGCAAAGCCGCGCACATGCCAGAACGGGTATTTGCCCTCGAAGCGGCAGTTCACCGCCACGATGTCAGTGCAGCATTTGAGCGCGGATTCACCGGCATGGACCGTGACATTCTCAAGCCTGAGGCCGTGTGAGGCGAAAAGCGGACGTTCACCTCCGAATTCTTCGTTTCTTATCTCTTTCATAGATCAATATATACTTATCGGAAACAGCGGCACCCGGGAGCATACGCGGCTCACACCGGGCCTACTTGTACATAAATCGTTTGATCGAACGCTTCGGCGTCTTGACGAATTCCTCAGCCATGATCTCGAAGTCGGCCACCTGCTCGTAAGGCGCCACAAGTTTGTTGAGCTCGCGCAGGTTCTGCCCCATGGCGGCCCGCAGGTCGGAGTCTGTCAGCTTTGCGGCGCGCACATCGTCGTCATCAGGATGGATCAGGGCCACCAGCTTGCCCCCGCGGTCCACGATCAGGCTCTCGCTTACATAAGGCATGTTGTTGAGCTTGGCCTCGATCTCCTCGGGATATATGTTCTGGCCATTGGCGGTCAGGATCATGGTTTTGTAGCGGCCGCGGATGAAGATAGTCCGTCCGAGCGGGCCGCCGATGTGGCCCATGTCGCCGGTATGCAGCCAGCCGTCCGCGTCGAGCGCGGCTTCGGTCGCCTCGGGGTTCTTATAGTAGCCGGCCATCACGTTCTGGCCCCGGACCACGATCTCGCCCTGGCCGTCGGTAGTGTTGTCGGCGCAGATCCTGCCCTCCATCACCGGCAGCAGCCGGCCGGCCGAGCCCGGTATGAACTGGCGCCAGGGCGTGTAGCTGATCAGCGGGCCGCACTCGGTCATGCCGTAGCCGACCGTGAACGGAAAATTGATCCTGTACAGGAAGTCCTCGACTTCGGGATTGAGCGGTGCGCCACCGATGATGATTTCCTCGAACGCCCCGCCGAACGTCTCGACCAGACGCGCGCGGATGCGGCTGTAGATGGCCCGGTCAAGCATCGGCACGGCCAGTATCCAGCGCATCGGCTTCTTCGTGATCATCGGCACGATCATCTTGCTGTAGATCTTCTCGAGAATCAGCGGCACGCAGATGATCAGATTGGGCTTAACCTGCGCCATGGCCTTGACCAGAATCGCAGGGGTCGGCGTCTTCCCCAGCACCGTGATGTGCGAGCCCACTGCCAGCGGCACCAGCATGTCGAACGCGCAGCCGTAGGCGTGGGCCAGCGGCAGGAACGACAGCGCGCGCGAGCCCTGATAGTGCAGGCGCGTCTTGATGCCGAAGAACACGTTGCCGGCCACATTGTCGTAGGTCAGCATCACACCCTTCGAAAAGCCCGTCGTGCCGGACGTATAGTTCAGTATCGCCACCTCTTCGTTGGCGCGCGGACGGTAGACGATGTCCTCGCGCGTGAACCCGCCGGGATAGCGGCGGCTGAAGCGGCGCGGCAGATCTTTCAGAAAGCGAGTCAGCTTCACGTCGGCGCACCGTAGCATCTTGCGGCTGTCAAGCGACACGACCGCGCGCACCTCCGGAAACTCATGTTCCGAGATATGGTCCCATATCGCGTCGCTCACGAACAGCAGCGACGCGTCGCTGTGGTCGATGATGTTGGCGGCATCGGCCGGATTGAAATCGTTGAGGATAGGCACGATCACCGACCCGTAGGTCAGCGACGCCATGTAGATCATGATCCACAGCGGTGTGTTCTTGCCCAGAAGCGCCACCTTGTCGCCCGGACGGATGCCGGCCGCCTCGAAAAACAGATGAATGCGCGCTATGCGCTTGGCCAGGTCACCGTAGGTGTAGGTCTTGCCTGTGACGTAGTCGGTTATCGCCGGCAGCGGATAGTTGTCGGCAAATGTCTGCTGGTATTGCAGGTTGAGGTCGCAGCCACGGCCCTCCCAGTTATGCGAATCATTCATATTCCCTCAGCGTGTTTATCAGGGTAAGAGGGCCCGACTGCGCGGGCCCCGGTATTGTCTCACTTGGCGGCTTCGGCCGGAAGTCGTCTTACCAGCGACTCGCGGATGTCGCTGTAGATCTTATCCACGTCGCCGTTGCCGTTGATCGGGTGGTACTTGCCCTCGGCTATGTAGTAGTCGCGCAGAGGCTGTGTCTGCGAGTGATATACCTTCAGCCGGTTCTTGATCGTGTCTATGTTGTCGTCGGCGCGGCCGGTCTCCTTGCCGCGGTTGAGCATGCGGCGCACCAGCTCGTCCTCGTCGACTTCCAGGCCCACCACGGCGTGCACCTTCGATCCGCGCCGGGCGAGCATTTCCTTCAGGGCCTTGGCCTGCTCGATGGTGCGCGGAAAGCCGTCGAAGATGACACCGCCGGCCGTCTTTTCAGGATTCGAGTCGAGCACGTCCTCCAGAACCTGAATCATCAGGTCGTCGGGGATCAGCTGACCCTTCGATATATAGCTGTCGGCGATCTTGCCCAGCTCTGTGCCGCGGGCTATGTGGTCGCGCAGAACCTCGCCCGTAGATATGTGATGCAGTCCGTAGTCGTTGATAAGACGGTCGCTCTGAGTGCCTTTGCCGCTGCCCGGAGCGCCGAATATTACCAGATTAAGCATTTAATCTTCTTTCAGTATGTAGATGTCGTTGAGATTGCGGGCTTTCTCGTTCAGATCAAGTCCGAATCCGATAATGAATTTTTTGGGTATCGAGAAGCCCACATAGTCGGGCTTTACGTCCTCGACCAGGGCCTCGGGTTTGAACAGCAGCGTCGCCACCTTGATGTCGGCCGGTCCTTTGGCGCGAAGATTGTCGATCAGGCGCTTGATGGTGTGGCCCGTGTCGACGATGTCCTCGACGATGATCACCGTGCGGCCCTTGATGTCCTCATGCAGGCCCATGATCTCGTTCACCTTGCCTGTGCTCCCGGTCCCTTCGTAGCTCTTCAGGCGGATAAAGGTGATCTCGGCGTCGATAGTCTCGCAGGCGCGGAACAGGTCGGCTGCAAAAGGAAACGCCCCGTTCAGCACACAGATGAACAGAGGCGATTTCTCGGCACAGTCGCGCGTTATTTCCTTACCCAGCTCCTGGATGCGGGCACTGATATTGTCGCGTGAGATATACGGCTGGAAGGTCATGCCTTCGTACTTGACTTGTTTCATTTCTTCCAAAAGAAAAATTTTGTGCAAAGTTAGCAATTATTTTCGATCCGAGCCCCATCCCCCGCCAAATAATTTTCCACACCCCGGCGACGACTACTATATCCAATCCTTTGCCTAATCCTTGAACAATTCGGAATGAGAGCCAAGCCTGAACAACGCGATAGTATTACTCTCTTCGTCGAACCATATCAGCAGGAAATCACCTTCGATATGACACTCCACACAACCTGCATAATCACCTTTCAGATTGTGTGCTCTTTCATAAATCCATCGATTTAAGCATCGCTTCAACACTCGATGTATCTATCGGGCCCTCAAGTTTACCGGATTTCGCTTCCTCAAACGCAGCCCGCGTCACCTCGTTCGGCTCATTATACACTGCGTCTAGGAGCAGGCCCTCTACATAATTGTTCAGGCTGCGGCGATCCTTCTGCGCAAGCTCCTTAAGTTTATCCAGCAAATAAGTCGGCAGACGGAATACATGAGCTTTCTTTTCAATTGCTAATTCCATAGTGATATCATTTTGAGTGCAAAGTTATGACAATTAATAATCATAAACAGATTTATCCCACAAAAGTTCCGGAAAAGAGTACTACGTATGTTTCAAAAGAAGAATGTCCTTATTCTATAATCTGCGTTCATTATGTTGTAAAACATGATATTTTAATTTTTAGATTTTGAATAAAATTCCTTAAATTTGCAGCACCGTACAAATACGTATGGTGACATATGTTATAGAAGCGTATTGCTTTTACTTGTGTTAGAAAACGTAGGAAATTTTCGAAGATGCAAGGAAGCAAGCGGTTCTCGCGCCATAGGCGTGGGCTGCTCATTCCACATCTTCATCTTCAGGTTTCCTACGACCTTCTAACAAAAGTGTGGCAATTCAGCTCACGCTTTTGGTTTATTATAGAATGGTCTTCGGGAGCTGCTAAGACCGTAGATAATCGTATCACATGAGAAAACTTTTACTGCTCTTTATGCTGTTGCTTGCCGATATCGGTCTCGCATCAGCCGAAACATGGACTCCGGTAGGCCAGGTTGACTGGACAGAGGGAATGCTGACAGGCTATTCCACCACATACAACAAAACATGGAAAGTGGCCGTTGAGCGCTCCGACTCCCGCCCTGGAGTATATCGTTTGCAACCTTATGCCAATCATATACTACCTAACTATAACGGCACAGACAAGAAGGACAATGTGTATGCCGTTCTGCATACTGAGAATCCAAGCGAGGTTTATTTCGAATATTTCAAATTTAACCATGATGCCGATGGTTACTATTACCATATCTTCCAACGCTGTCCCGAGAACGGTACTGACAGCCGCTACTACGGCAAGATTATTTCGGATAACACAATAGAATTTCCGATAGGCAGCTTTTGCACAATTGAAAATAAATCAAGCTCTGCAATAAGCTTTCCGTCCGATGGTAAATACTCAGCCTGCATCCACAAAATAGTGTTCCCTGACGGGATCTTAGGTTATACCCCCGAACCGGAAAATTGGGTTAAGATAGGCCAAGGGCTATGGGAAGATCCATTCTGGTTCAATCCAGATAACGAACCTCTTTGTGGATACATTGAAATGGAGAAGTCCACTCAAAATCAGGGTAAATACCGTTTTGCTTTGGGTTCTTCCATTTATATAACAATCCACGCGGAGGATGCCAATAAGGTATATATTGAGCCGTATTCACTTACGTCTGATGATGGAAATACTATAACTGTCACACAGATGTGCCCGGAAAACGGCAGTAGTGAAAATTGCTACGGAGAACTGATTGGTGGTCAGGTTGCTATGCCAGGCAACTTTTTCCGGGCCACCATTGAATCGACGGGGCAGTCAGGTACTTTAAGTGCCGACCGCCGATGTCAGATTATTTTTCCTGAGGGCTTTGATAATCCGCTGCCCGAAGATAATGGTGTCTTTATGGGAATTATCGGCTTTAACGATGAACTTACCGTCAAACCGATTTCTCTGCTGAATCAAGATAGTAAAAACGATTTCACCTCTTTTGTAGACAACCTGCAGATGGGCAACGCCACTTTGCTATATTACGCAGTGGATGACGCTATTTCTAAACTTAAGGCTCAAACATTCCCTGAAAATCTCAGTAATGTAGTGCTCATCACATTCACAGATGGGCTTGATCAAGGCTCGTTGGCCATGAAACCCGAGCACCGCACTTCTCGGGGATATGCGTCCTACTTGGCTGACAGAATTGCGGGAACCAACATCCAGGGACATACTCTTGAAGCTTATGCAATCGGACTGAAGAGTACCGATGTTTATGATGATGAACTCTTCATTTACAATTTGCAGTCGTTGGCGTCTTCAGAGGCAAGTATATCACCCGTGAACAATATCTTCGAGATGCAAGAGAAGCTGACTACACTTTTTGAAAATCTCAATCGCCAGACGTCCCAACGTGTCGTCCAGATAAAAGTTCCAATGATGTCTCACGGCGACAAATACCGCTTTACTCTTGACCATTCAGGCGACAAGGCCGAAAATTCTGCAATATGGTTTGAGGGAGAGTTCAATATTGATAATATGTCACTTGAAAACGTCGTCTACTATGGTTTTACTTCCACCTCCGGCATTTCAATCAAAGCCAAACAAGAAGGTATAAAACTATTGTTTACCCTTGAAGATTGTCGCACTCCTGATGGTGATATCCTTGATGTAGACAGAGACGGCATAGATCAATGGCAATTTATTGCGTCAAGAAACATCTGGAATCATAACACAGAAAATGCGAAAGAAGAGGATATTGATATACAAAATATCAAATCATCTGTTGCTATAATGTTTGCCTTAGATTGTTCCACTTCATTGGGTGACCTTTTCCCCTTGGTAAAGACAACGGCCAATTCATTTATCAGCCGCCTTGCCGGTGACGGAGGCGCGGGAGTCGATGACATATTGATCGATCCGGCTGAAAGACTCTCGATAACCGATCCCGACGTCGAGATCTACAATCTTCAGGGAATAAGGGTGGAAAATCCCGTCCAGGGACTTTACATCCTCCGCAAAGGCAATCAGACACAGAAAGTTGTGGTGAGATAAACCTTCTGTTACAGGTATTTACCGCATCTCAATACATCATAGTGCTTTATCGTACTGAAATAGTGTACGGTAAAGCACTTTTTCATATACCGATGCGGAAGTCAGCGGCGGGTGAAAGCGATGCCGTCGAAGGTGAGGGTGCCGCGGTCGGCGGCGCGGCGCAGGTAAGCCATAGCTTCTTCGTACACCGTCGGGAAGCGTCGGCGGACGTCGCCTACATCGAGAGGACCACGGTCAAGTAGCTCCTCGAGTGCGGGCCCGACGTCGTGCGGCTGCCGTTTGCGCCGCGCGCGGCAGAGATCGCACCGGCCGCACGGCTTGGCAGTCGGGTCGCCGAAATAGCGCAGCATCCGCTCCACGCGGCAGCCTTCGTCGCTGAACACATAGTCGCGCATGGCCTCCATGCGGCGCGTGGCGCGCTCCAGCTGGTCCTCATAGACCGTGCGCGGGATGATGATATGCCGCCCCTCTTCGCGGTTCGACGGAAAATAGATGTATGGCAGCGTGCGCTTCGGTATATATTGTAGTACGCGCATGCGCGCGAGGAGCAGCAGTGCCTGATATATGTCCTCGGTCGAATACGACGTCATGTATGAAAGGCGCAGCTCGTCGATCGGAACGAAATCGGCGAAAATACCCGTATACGTGCGCAGGATGGCCTGCAGGATAGCGTCGACGTCGGGCGGCAGACGCAAGGCGTAAAAGTCGCGCCGGTCCATGATCACCATCAGTCGCGAGCGGCTGTTGGCGTCGTCGCCGTACTCTATGACGCCCGAGCGGGTCAGAATCGACAGTGCCGCAGCCACGGGCCGGGGCTGCAGCCCGTACTGCCTGCAGAATGCCGTTGCATTAAACTCAAAGGTGTGGTTATACCCCTCGCCCATGGCCACGTCGAGAAACACACAAAGCTTGTCATAGATGTCGCGGATATAGTCGCGGGGCGGGAACGACTCGCTCAGGCGCCGCCTGAGCAGACCCTTGTCGGCCTGCGCGGCGAGCAGCACGGCGTACGACGCCTGTCCGTCGCGGCCGCTGCGGCCTGCCTCCTGATAATACTCCTCGAGCGACGACGGCAGGTCGTAGTGGACCACCACGCGCACGTCGGGCTTGTCGATGCCCATCCCGAAAGCGTTCGTAGCCACCATCACCCGCTTGCGGCCGGCCATCCAGGCGTCCTGACGCTCCTCCTTTTCCTCGGGCGCCAGACCGGCATGATAGAAATCGGCGCTGATGCCTTGCTCAGCGAGCATGGCGGCGATGACTGCGGTGCGCCGCCGCGAGCGCACGTAGACGATCGCCGACCCTGACGTGCCGCGCAGCACCTGCCCCAGCATCTCGTTCTTGGCCTCGGTGCGGCGCACTATGTAGCTGAGATTGTCGCGCGAGAAACTTTTGGAGAAGACCGCCGGCAAACGCATGCCCAGCTTGTCGGCTATGTCGGCCACTACCTGCGGAGTGGCGGTGGCCGTCAGGGCCAGGACGGGCACGGCGGGGAACGTCCGCCGCAGGTCGATGATTTTCAGATACGACGGACGGAAATCATAACCCCACTGCGATATGCAGTGCGCCTCGTCGACCACTATCATGCTGACCGGCAGCTGCGCTATCGACGCCGTGAAATCGGCCCGCGACAGCTTCTCAGGCGACAGATACAGCAGCTTGGTCTTGCCCAGGAACAGCCGTTCCATCGCAACGTTGGCCTCGTGGCGGCTCATGCCCGAATGCAGGCAGGCGGCAGGGACATCGCGCCGGCGCAGGTTGTCGACCTGGTCCTTCATCAGCGATATCAGCGGAGTCACGACCAGCGTCACTCCGTCAAGCATCATCGCCGGCACCTGAAAGGTCACCGACTTGCCGCCGCCGGTAGGCAGCAGTCCGATGGTGTCGGTGCCGTCGAGCACCGAGCCGATGATCTCGCGCTGGCATTCGCGGAAACCGGTGTAGCCCCAGTAGCGCCCGAGTACGTCCTCCGGTGTCATGTCATTCCGTCTCGTCGGAGATACGGATCTGCTTCACGAGCAGCTGCAGCGACGAGCTGGCGTTATGGTGCTTGTTCTCCTCGATGGTGTAGCAGATATTGAAGGGCTTGCCGGCGTGTATGTAGTCGAAGTAGCGGGCCATGTTGAAGGCGATGCCGTTGATCACCTTGCCCGAGGTGTCGTCGACGAGTTCGAGCTTGATATGCTCCAGATGCTTGCCCACGAGCATGCTCGTGCCGAAGTCCTTGACGTTGCGGGTGCAGAAGGTGGGCTTCTGGTTGCCCGGGCCGAAAGGATTGAACAGCCGCAGCGTCGAGATCAGTTCGGGCGTGATCTGCGCGAACGTCATGAACGCGTCGATGTCGATCACGGGCGTCTGTTGCTCGGGCAGGATGTGCTCGGCGACATACTCCTCGAACCGACGCGTGAATTCCGGGATATTCTCCTCCTTCAGCGACAGGCCGACGGCATAGGGATGGCCGCCGAAATTCTCGAGAAGGTCGCGGGCCGAGTCGACAGCCTTGTATATGTCGAAGCCCTGGACCGAGCGCGACGAGCCCGTGGCCAGGCCGTTGGCGAACGTCAGCACCACCGACGGCTTGTAGTACAGCTCGGTCAGGCGCGAGGCCACGATGCCTATGATGCCCTTGTGCCAGTCCTTGTTGTAGATGACGATCGACTTCTTGGGCGAGTACATCTCCCCCCGGGCCTCGAGGATGGCGTTGGCTTCCTCGGTGATGCGTTTGTCGAGCTCCTTGCGGTCCTTGTTGTACTGGTCGATGGCCAGGCTTTTGGCGGCGGCGTCCTTCGAGTCGCGGGCCACGAGCAGTTCGACGGCCTCGCGGCCGCTCTGCATGCGGCCCGATGCGTTGATGCGCGGGCCGATCTTGAAGATGACGTCGGTGATGGTGATCTCCTTGCCGCCAAGCCCGCAGGTGCGGATGATGGCACGCAGGCCCAGATTGGGATTGGTGTTGAGACGCTTCAGCCCCATATACGCCATGACGCGGTTCTCGCCCACCATGGGCACTATGTCGGCCGCTATGCTCACGGCCACCAGGTCGAGCATGCACTCGAGCTCGGCCGTGCCGATGCCGTTCGATATCGAGAACGCCTGCATGAGCTTGTACCCCACCCCGCAGCCCGAGAGGTGGCGGCAGGGGTAAGTCGAACCCTCGAGTTTGGGGTTGAGGATCGCCACGGCCGGCGGCAGCGTATCGTCCGGCACGTGGTGGTCGCAGATGATGAAGTCGATGCCGAGCGTCTTGGCGTACTCGATCTCTTCGATGGCCTTGATGCCGCAGTCGAGAATGATGATGAGCTTCACGTCGTCGGCCGCGGCGTTGTCGATGATCTGCCGCGAGATGCCGTACCCTTCGTCGTAGCGCGTCGGGATGTAGAAGTCGATCTCCGAATAGAAATTCTGCAGATACCGGTAGACGAGTGCCACCGCCGTGGTCCCGTCGACGTCGTAGTCGCCGAACACAAGGATTTTTTCCTTCGAGCCCATGGCACGGTTGATGCGGTCCACCGCCTTGTCCATATCGGGCATCAGGAACGGATCGTGGAGATCGCGCACCGATGGATGGAAGAACTTCTCGGCCTTCTCTATCGAGGTGATGCCGCGCTGTACCAGCAGCTCGCACACCGGCGTGCAGTTGGCGTAGCGGCGCGCCAGCTCACTCTCGAGCTTTTGCTCTTCCGACGTCAGAGGGAGATAGTTCCATTTGCTGTTGCTTGTCATATGTTGTCTGTTTTATTTCATTCGGAACGCCGTCGGGCAGGTGCAGGTCAAGCTGCGGGAATGGGAAGCTTACTCCCTGGCCCGGCAGCTGCTTGTAGATCTGCTCGTTGACGGCGTAGTACACGCCCCAGTAGTCGGCCGTGCGGGTCCACGCCCGCAGTTTGAGCGTTACGGCGCTGTCGTCGAGCGAGTCGACCACCACACTGGGCGTGAAATCATGGCGCGGCTGCAGCGATTTGATCTGCTCCTCGCGACGCTCCTTCCACTCCTCTACCTTTTCCTTGTGGCGGCTGAAGAGTGAGTGCAGGAACGAGCGCGGCCGTTCGGGCGCACTCTCGTCGCGGGCGGCTTCGGCGCATTCGGGATCCTCGGCCGCGGCCTCGTCGTCGCTGCAGTCGGCCTTGAGCAGGCGCGGCTCGGCGTCGACGATGGCAAGCAGGGCCCGGCGGGCGGTGTCGACGCTGTCGCCGTACGAAATACCTACGGTCCAGTCGACGCGCCGGTAGTTCTCGCGCGAGTAATTGTTGATCGAACCGGTCGACAGGCCCCCGTTCGGGATGGTTATCGACTTGTTGTCGGGCGTCAGGATGATGGTGCTGAATATCTGTATCTCCTTGACTGTACCCGCGAAGCCCTGCGCCTCGATGTAGTCGCCCACACGGTATGGCTTCAGGAGCAGTATCAGCACGCCACCGGCGAAATTCTGCAGCGTGCCGCTCAGCGCCATGCCGACGGCGACGCCGGCCGAGGCGAAGATTGCCAGGAACGACGAGGTCTCGATGCCGAGAATGCCGATCACAGTCACTATCAGTATGAAGAACAGCACTATGCGGATGAAGCTCAGCACGAATGTCGCCAGCGAGTTGTCGACCCGGCGCCGCAGCAGTATGCGCGACACCATGGTGTAGAGCTTGCGGATGATGAACTTACCGGCGTAGAACACTATGCCGGCGATCAGCAGATTGATGGCCAATGTCACCAGACCGGCCACGAATTTGTCGAGCAGCTCGTCCAGCGGCAGCGATTTGAGCAGGCTCAGCTCGCTCTTGACAGTCGGCACCGAATCGGGTATCGAGGGTAACACATCCTGTATCAGGGGCAGAAGTCTCATATCTTTCAGTTAAATCGCGGTGATACTACATTCTTGGTCCACTCCAGGCGGTCGTAGCCCTGGACCGCAAGATCTTCGGCGCGGAGCACCACCCGTGTCGACAGCCCGGAGTTGGTGTATATGGTCCATTTGTTCCACAGCTTTGGTGTCGCGGCGCTGTAAATCACTGCCGATGACATAGCTGAAAAGAAGTCGGCCCAAAGCACCGGATCAAGGGCGCCTTGCCTATAGAGCGACTCGACATACTCGCCGAAGTCGAGGTAGAACCCCTGCGACACCCGGTCGGAGCCGTAATAATTCGTCACGCGGTGCAGCGGATGCGTCGGCTCTGTCTTTTCGTAAATGGCGCGTGTGGCCTCGGCCACGCGCTCGAGTCCGCGTGTGTCGACAACGGTCATAGTAGCCGTCCGCTCCTCCACATCGGCCTTCGTGTCGTAGAGATTGAACGTATTGTCGGCCGCCTTGAGGATATTGTCGCGGCCGCCGGCAGCCAGAAGGCCCAGGTTGCGGTCGTAGGGCATGCCGTCGCGCGGAAGCTCCGACGGGCTCGACACTATGTAATCCGCACAGTGCCTCAGCTCGTACATCACCTCGACGCTGCCCATAAGGCAGCAGTCGAAATAGATATATTCCAGCCCCTCGTCCTCAAGCACATACCGCAGAGTGGTGGTATTCATCTTGCGGCCGCCGTGCTGCCCGTACGACATGGGCGACACGCCCGACTTTTCAGCCACGGTTTCAGCACCGTCCTCGAGCCAGCCCGAGGCATGGCTCCAGAGTACAATCCCGTAGTTCTCGGCCGGCGCGATGCGCTTCGCGTCGTCGATCGCCTGCTGCATCACGGCTGCGTCCGTGGCGTAGACCGAGCCGTAGTCTTTCAGCTCTTTCAGTCCCGACGCCGTGAGTTCGAGCAGACGGGTGCTCTTGTATGTCGAATGGAACACGAGCCAGCGGTTGTGCCCAAGCGCGCCATAGCGGGCAGCAAGTTCCATTTCCCGCAGGTCGAGCGAGTCGGCCTTCACGACGCCCTGCGCCGGATAAGCCTGCCCGAGACTGTTGGCGGCCACCATGTACACAAGCGTGGTATGGGCGACCGGGCCGTCGGGCTTGTCCGGTCCGTCATTGTGACAGCCGGTCGCAGCGGCAGCCAACAATATCATTATCAAATATATAATGGATTTCTTCATTTTATTTCTGTTATCATGACAGTCCAGCCGGACTGACTTGCAAAGATACGAATTTTCGGTCGCTTTTCTATCCCCCTTAACCTTTTTTTGCGCTAACGTCCTTAGCGACACTAAAGACCTTACCGACCCTAAAGACCTTTTCCGCCCGAAATTTGTTATAGTAATAAAAAAGCACCATGACCACCATCAGACTCAAACGCGTTTACAACTCTCCCGAGCCCTCGCCCGGCGATGGCTACCGGGTATTCGTCGACCGCCTGTGGCCGCGCGGCGAGTCAAAAGTCAACTTTCACTACGACCTGTGGGCCAAGGATATAGCCCCGTCAGCCGAACTGCGCGAATGGTATCATGCCGACGAGGCAAACCGCTGGGACGAATTCCGCCACCGCTATCTGGCGGAGCTTGAGGCCTCCCCCGAGGCCCGGCAGCTGCGCCGCTCGCTTCAGGCCAAGACTACACCCGTGACCCTGCTCTATGCCTCGCGCGACACACTCCACAACAATGCCGTCGTGCTGGCGGAATTCCTAAAAATGAACGACTGACCGACATGACACAGACAACCGACAGAAAACGACTCGTTATCATCGGCGGCGGATTCGGCGGCCTCGAGGTCGCCAAGCACATCGACAAACGCCTGTGGGACGTCAAGCTCATCGACCGCAACAACTACCACAGTTTCCCGCCCCTCTTCTATCAGGTGGCTTCGGCCTCGCTCGAGCCGGCCGCCATCTCCTTTCCCCTACGCCGCGAGATGCGCCGCCGCTGCGTGCGCGGCTGCCGCTTCGACATGGGGTGCGTCGAGGCTATCGACGTAGCCGCTAAGCAGATAATCACCGACTACGGCACCGTGCCCTACGACAAAGTCATCATTGCCGCCGGCGCCACCAACAATTTTTTCGGCAACACGGAGCTGCCCGGCAAGGTCTACACCCTCAAGAGTGTCGGACAGGCAATCCGCTGCCGCAATGCCATTCTCTCTGCTCTCGAGCGCGCCGCCATGTGCACCGATCCTGTCCTGCGACGCGCCCTCCTCACCTTCGTGGTGATCGGAGGCGGCCCTACAGGCGTAGAAATCGCCGGCGCATTGGGCGAGATGAAGCGCGACATCGTACGCCGCGACTATCCCCGCATATCGCCCGACGAGGTGCGGGTAGTGCTATGCGAAGGTACCGACCGACTGCTCCGTACCATGAGCGAGGCTTCCTCGGCCGACGCCGTGCGCGACCTCGGCAAGCTGTGCGTCGACATCAGGCTTGGAGCCACGCTCACCGCCTACGACGGCATGAAGGCTTCGTTTGCCGACGGCACGGCCCTCGATGCCGCCGTCGTGATATGGACAGCCGGCATCACGGGCCAGCCCATCGGACTGCGCGGCACCGACGTCCGAGCCGGCCGCGGAGGCCGCTTCGCCGTCGACGAATACAACCGCGTCATAGGCATCGACGACGTATACGCCATCGGCGACATCTGCGCCCATGCCGACGACCGCTATCCCAACGGCTGTCCCCAGCTGGCCCAGCCCGCCATTCAGCAGGGGCGCCGGCTCGCCCGCAACCTCAACCGCCCCGACCGCGCACGGCCATTCAGCTACCGCGACAAAGGCTCCATGGCAACAATAGGCCGCAACTGCGCTGTCGTCGACATGCGCCGCCTCCACTTCGGCGGATGGTTCGCCTGGATGACGTGGATGGCCGTTCACCTGATCACGCTGCTCGGAATGCGCAACAAGGTGATGGTCTTTCTCAACTGGATGTGGAACTACTGGGGCCTTGCCACCTCGCTGCGCATGATTCTGCAGCCCTCGGCGCTTCCGCTAAAATCTGTCAACGAAAAAATCAGGAATATCGGCCATGGCAACCAAGAATGACTTCATAAAACTCTACCGCGAGGCGTTCCGCTCGACACGCCGCTGGGACGAGTGGTTCCTCGGCGAGGTATACCGCGAGGAGGACATGCTCGCTCTTGAGGCCGACGGCAAGACCGTCAGCGTACTGCTCGCCCAGCCCTACCGCGTCAGCCTCTACGGCGCCGACCTGCAGGCCTCATATCTGTCGTGCGTGGCTACGGCCGCCGCGGAGCGCGGCAAGGGCCACATGAGCCGTCTGATGGCGGTGGCCGTGGCGCAGTCTGCCGCCCGCGGCGATGCCTTCGCCATGCTCATTCCCGAGTCAAAGCGCCTCTATTTCTTCTACGGCCGCTTCGGCTTCGCCACTGCGTTCTACGTCGACGAACAGCGGTTCACCTCGGTGCATTCGTTCATCATGCCCGACGAATACGTGCCCATCGAGCCCACTTTCGAGACACTTGAGGCCCTCGAGAAGCTCCCCGGCTGCTGCGTGCGCCATACCGGTGAGGATTTCCGCCGCATCATGCGCGATCTCGAGATCGACGGAGGCAAGGTAGTGGCTGTCGAAGGTCCCGAAGGGTCGAAGGCGATGGCTTTCGCCCGTACCGGCGACCTTGTCACGGTGCGCGCCCTGCCGTCGACCGACACTGTGGCCGCCGAAGCAGCCCTAGCCGTACTGCGCTCGGAAGTCGGCGAGAGACCGATGGCCGTGTGGGCCGATCCGGCCGACAAGGTCGACCGTCTGCGTGCACGCGGCATGGCCCGCATCATCGACGCCTCCGCAGTGCTTGCGGCCGTGGCGGCCGCACACCCGAAAATCAGCATGGCGATCCGCGTCCACGACCCCATGGTCGAAGCCAACAACGCCGTGTTCGTGCTCAGCCACGGCGAATGCCGCGCCGTGCCCTACGACGGCTTCCGCAAGAAGCCCGACCTCGACGTGCGCATCGACGTACTGGCCATGATCCTGTTCAGCGCCCCGTCGGTCGCCTCGGTCTTCGACCTGCCCGGCACGCGTCCGGCCATGCATCTGATGCTCGACTGAGCATTACGCATTTCGCATTCCGCATTCCGCATTTCGCATTACAGTTGTATGTTGACCTTCAGCCGGCCTTCCTCGAGGGCGCGGGTGTAGAGCTGGCGCGAGACGGCCTCGTCGAAGGCCTGGCGGCGCGCGTTGAGCAGCCGCCCTACTATCATGTCGCGCGCGATATCAAACGGCATCGGGCTGCCCGACGGCAGATACTCGGTCACATACAGCAGATAGGTATAGCTGCCAGCTGACGTATCGAGGCGGCGGTTGCGCGCCAGCCATGCGTCGGGATCGGCGCCGAAGTCGACGGGGATGCGCGTCTCGACCTGCTCCCAGTCTACCCATCGGTCGCGGAAATAATCGTAGTGGATCGCCGACTTAAGCACCTCCTTTTCGAGCCGGTCGATGTCGGCGGTATCGTTCGATGCATAGAGGCGGCGCAGCGCGCGCAGATTCGCCGCGTCGTCGGGCACTTTGAGGTAGGTGCCCTTGATCAGAGGCCGTTCGAGCCGAAATTCGCGGCTGTGGGCCTCGTAGTACGCGCGTATCGTGTCCTCGGGGATTGAGTCGGACTGCGAGGCATACAGCCGCCGACGGTATTCGAGCAGGATCAGGCGGTCGCGGTACTCGCGCGTGAGCCGGTCGATCTCCGTCATGTCGATCTCTTCCGACGCGATTTCCGACACGAGGTGGGCGTCGATCCAGTCCCTGACATACACCTTGACATAATTGGCCGAATCCTCAGGCGAAAGGCCTGCCGGAAGTGCCTTCTGAAGCTCTCCGGCGGTCAGGACCGTATTCCCCACCCTTACGAGTACGTCGGGCTGATCGGCCGCGCCGCCGGCGGTTTTGTCAGGCGTGCAGCCGGCCGCGGCCCAGAGCATGACAAAAGCGCAACCCGCCCCTGACAGTCGGCGTACGAATGCAGGACAGCGGGTTGCGCGCATGGTTTTTACGGATGAGAGGAAACTGATGCCGCTCAGCGGGCCTGATCGAGCACCTTGTTGTTGATCTTCACTTTGTAGCGCCGGTGCAGGTCCTCGACCCACTGACGCTCGAGCTCGGCCTGAAAGTCGGCCACGATGGCGCCGCGGATGTCGGCGGCCTCCTCGGGCTGGTCGATGACGCGGCCGCGGAAAGCGGCGTACGACGGCCACCGCGCGTTGTCGGTCGACGGCTTCTCGCCACCGAAAGCCAGGAAGTCGGTGATGGCGTTCTCGCCCTTGGCGGCGATGACGCGCTCGATCTTCACGTCGCGACCGAACTTATCGCGCATTTCCTTGACGAAATCGGTCGGAGCGATATCCTGCGGCAGAGACGAGGCATAATTAACGGCTTCGCCAAGTATCGAGTCGTTGTTGGCGAAAATGATGTACGACTTGAAGCGGGGCGCGTCCCACTTGTATTTGTCGCGGTTGCGGCGGAAGAAGTCCTCAAGCTGCTCCTTGTCCTCGGCGGCACGCTTCCATACGTTGCGGTTCGAGATTTCGAACAGCAGGATGCCGTCGCGGTATTCGTTGACGAGGTTACGGTAGTCGGGATTGTCCTGCGAAAGGTCTTCGCGGGCCTGGTCCAGGGTCTTGTCGGCCATCAGCTGCAGAGCGCCGTAGTGGATATAGTCCATCACGTTGTCGGTGCCGCGGACGGCAGCGGCCGGCGTGGCGGCGATCACTTCGCCGAGAGTGAATTTCTTGCCGGCTACCTCGACCAGAGGCAGTTTCGAGCCGCCCAGGCCGGCCACAAGGGTCGAATCATACGCAGAGCCGTATTTCTCGACCAGCGGACGCACCTTCTCGAAATTCTTTTCTATCACATGCGCGTTGTACTTGGTCATCATGCGGTTCGTGTAGGCGTTGCGGGGCTCGTCGCCGCGCGTGTCGTTCGACATCGCGCTCTTGAGTTTCTCACGGTTTTCCTCAAAGGAGCCGATGCCGCGGGCGTCGCTCTTGTGGATGATATGCCAGCCGAAGCGGGTCTGGAACGGCTCCGAGACGGCTCCCACGGGAATGGCGAAGGCCACCGAGTCGAATTCGGCCACGGTCATGCCCGAGCCGAGCCACCCGAGGCTGCCGCCGCGGCTTGCCGAGCCCGGATCCTGCGACAGGCGGCCGGCGAGTTCGGCGAACTGGGTCGGATCGGCCTTCACCACGGTGTAGATCGAGTCAATGAGCGCCTTCTGGGCCACCGAGGCCGAATCGGCCTGGTCGGGGCCGGCCATGCGCAGGATATGCTCCACGAGCACTTCGCCGCGCGCGGGTTCGCGCTTCTCCACGCGGATGATGTGGACGCCGTAGCCTGAATTGACCACCGGCGATATCTCGCCCACGGCCGTGGCGTAGGCGGCTTCTTCGAACGGCCACGGATAGCGGCCCGGAAGCACCGTACCCATCAGGCCGCCGCGTACGGCCGACGGCTTGTCTATCGAGTATTCGGCGGCCGCGGCCTCGAACGTCGTCCGGCCCTCGTTGATGGCGGTGCGGATCGAGTCGAGCTTCGCGGCGTTGTCCTCATACATCATGATATGGCTTACGAGCAGTTCGTTCGACATATGCTCATAGGCCTGGCGCAGCAGAGAGTCCTCCACCGCTGCGTCGACCATATAGGGAGCTGCAAGTTCGTTGCGGAACTGATTGAATTCCTTCAGAAAAGCCTCCGTCGTATCGATTCCCGCAGCTTCGGCGTCGGCGACCTTGAGCTTGTAGTCGACAAACATCTTTACATAGTCGTCGAGCGACTGCGGCTGTACCTGCTGCGATATGTTTTTATGGTAAAGATACTCGAACTCGCTCAGGTGCACGTCCTTGCCGGCTACGTTCATCAGAACGGGATCTGTCGGTTGAGCGGCCCACACGGCTGCCAGGGTCAGCCCCGCGACGCCGATGGCCAGAAATTGCTTTTTCATGCTTTATATGTCGTAATAGTCGGTTAATACGTTTTTATACAAAAGTAATAACGACATATTTGCCGATTTATTATTTTAATGTGATATTTTTTGGGCTCCCCGGCCGGGGCCGGGGCAGCCACAGGCTCCGTCAGCGCTGGCCCGACGAGTAGTTGGGCGCCTCGCTCGTGATGGCCACGTCGTGCGGATGGCTCTCGGCCACGCCGGCGTTGGTGATGCGGGTGAAGCGGGCGTGGTGAAGGTCCTCGATGGTCGGCGCGCCGCAGTAGCCCATCCCGGCGCGCAGGCCGCCCAGCATCTGGTACACGACTTCGTAGAGCGAGCCTTTGTAGGGTACGCGCGCGGCGATGCCTTCGGGCACGAGTTTCTTCGTGTCGTTCTCGCCGCCCTGAAAGTAGCGGTCCTTCGAACCCTTCTCCATCGCTTCCAGCGAACCCATGCCGCGGTAGGTCTTGTACTTGCGGCCGTTGAAGATGATGGTGTCGCCGGGCGATTCCTCCACCCCGGCCAGCATGCCGCCGAGCATCACTGAGTGCGCGCCCGCCGCCAGCGCCTTGACGATGTCGCCCGAGTAGCGGATGCCGCCGTCGGCGATCAGGGGCACTCCGTAGCTCTCCAGTGCCTTGGCCACGTCGTAGACGGCCGTCAGCTGCGGCACGCCCACGCCGGCGATGATGCGCGTGGTGCATATCGAGCCCGGGCCGATGCCGACTTTCACGCCGTCGGCGCCGTTGTCGGCCAGGAACTTGGCCGCGTCGCCCGTGGCTATGTTGCCAACCACCACGTCGATCTGCGGGAAAGCGTTCTTCACGTCCTTGAGCACGCCGACCACGCCGCGCGAGTGGCCGTGGGCGGTGTCGATCACCAGTGCGTCGACGCCGGCCTCGACCAGTGCCTGGGCGCGCACCATCGAGTCGGGCGTCACGCCGATGCCGGCGGCCACCCGCAGGCGCCCCAGACGGTCCTTGCAGGCAAAGGGCTTGTCCTTGGCCTTCGTTATATCTTTATATGTGACAAGCCCGACGAGCTTGCCTGCGGCGTCAACCACCGGCAGCTTCTCGATCTTGTGCTGCTGCAGGATATGCGCGGCCTCCTCGAGATTGGTGCTCTGCGACGTCGATACGAGATTCTCGCTCGTCATCACTCCGTCGATGGCGCGGTTCAGATCGGTCTCGAACCGCAGGTCGCGGTTCGTCACGATGCCCACCAGATAGCCCTCGTCGTCGACCACCGGAATGCCGCCGATGTGGTATTCCTCCATCATTTTCAGGGCCTGCCCTACGGTCGCGCCCCGGCGTATGGTCACCGGGTCGTAGATCATGCCGTTCTCGGCGCGCTTCACGGCATGCACCTGGCGCGCCTGCTCGGCGATGGGCATGTTCTTGTGGATCACGCCCAGTCCGCCCTCGCGGGCTATGGCAATGGCCATCTGTGCCTCCGTCACGGTATCCATCGCGGCCGAGACTATGGGCACATTCAGTGTTATGTTACGTGAAAAGCGGGTGGTAAGACTGACTTCGCGGGGAAGTACTTCGGAATAAGCCGGGATGAGCAGGACGTCGTCGAACGTAAGTCCGTCCATAGCTACTCGGTCTGCAATAAAAGACGCCATATGTTGCTGTAATTTTTATTGCACGCAAAGTTAGTAAAAATTTTCGACACAAACCGCCCTGCGCCGCAAAAAATTATCGCTCCCCTTCGAGATACCAGCGGTAGAGGCGCGCGATGCCTTCGCGCAGGTCGACCCGGTGCCACCAGCCCAGCGAGTGCAGCTTGCTCACGTCGCAGAGCTTGCGCATCGTCCCGTCGGGCTTGGAGGCATCCCAGCGGATCTCGCCGGTGTAGCCGACCTCGTCCTTTATCATCTCGGCCACCTGCGCTATGGTGTGTTCGATGCCGGTGCCGATGTTGATGTGGGTGTTGCGGACCTCGCGGCCGGGATTCGGGCCTACTATGTCGGCGAACGATACATTCAGCAGCATGTGCACCGAGGCGTCGGCCATGTCCTCGCTCCACAGAAATTCGCGCAGCGGCGTGCCCGAGCCCCACAGGTCGAGGTGGTCGGCGTGTATTCCGAAGGGCGCCAGCGCGACGGCGAAATCGGCCGCCGTGGCCTCTGCGGCGTCGAAGTCCTTGATCGGACGCCGAATGAGGTCGGCGCGCAGGCCCTCGGTGTCGCCCTTGGCAAGGAGCGACGCCAGATGCATCTTGCGCATCATCGCCGGAAGCACGTGACTGTTGACCAGGTCGAAATTGTCGCGCGGGCCATAAAGATTCGTCGGCATCACGGCTATGTAGTCGGTGCCGTACTGCAGGTTCAGCGACTCGCACATCTTCAGGCCGGCGATCTTGGCTATGGCGTAGGGCTCGTTGGTGTATTCGAGCGGCGAGGTCAGCAGCGCGTCCTCCGAGATGGGCTGCGGCGCCTCGCGCGGGTAGATGCACGTCGAGCCCAGGAAGAGCAGCTTGCGCACGCCGTGGCGCCACGCCGCCCCGATCACGTTCTGCTGGATCTGCAGGTTCTGGTAGATGAAGTCGGCGCGGTAGATGCTGTTGGCCATGATGCCGCCCACGTGGGCCGCTGCCAGCACCACCATTTCGGGCCGTTCGTCGTCGAAGAAGCGTTCCACGGCCACCGGATCAAGCAGGTCGAGCTCGGCATGTGTGCGGCCGATGACGTTCGTGTAGCCCCGCTGCTGCAGGTTGCGCATGATCGCCGAGCCCACCAGTCCGCGGTGCCCGGCGACATATATTTTCGTATCTTTGGGTGTCATATTATATTATCGGACAGTCTTTGCGTACAAGCTCCACGTCGGAGTCGACCATCAACTCGACCAGACGCTCGAAACTCGTCGAGCGCGGATTCCAGCCCAGCTGTTCGCGGGCCTTGGTCGGATCGCCGAGCAGTTCCTCTACGTCGGCCGGCCGGAAGAAGCGCGGGTCCACCTCTACCAGCACACGGCCCGTAGCCTCGTCGATACCTTTCTCGTCGATGCCGCTCCCCTCCCACCGCAGGCTGATGCCCGCGCGGGCGAAGGCCAGCGTGCAGAACTCGCGCACGGAGTGGTACTCGCCCGTGGCTATCACGAAGTCGTCGGGCTCGGGCTGCTGGAGTATCAGCCACATGCATTCCACGTAGTCGCGGGCGTAGCCCCAGTCGCGCTTGGCGTTCAGGTTGCCCAGATAGAGCTTCTCCTGCTTGCCGGCGGCTATGCGGGCCGCCGCAAGGGTGATCTTGCGCGTGACGAAGTTCTCGCCGCGGCGCTCCGACTCGTGGTTGAACAGGATGCCGTTGGCGGTGAACATGCCGTAGCTCTCGCGGTAGTTCTTCATGATCCAGAAGGCGTAGAGCTTGGCCACCGAGTAGGGCGAGCGCGGGTGGAAGGGCGTCTTCTCGGTCTGAGGCACCTCGTGCACCTTCCCGAAGAGCTCGCTGGTCGACGCCTGGTAGATGCGGCATTTCTTCTCCATGCCGAGGATGCGCACGGCCTCGAGCAGCCGCAGCACGCCTATGGCGTCCGTGTCGGCCGTGTATTCGGGCACGTCGAACGACACCTTCACGTGGCTCTGCGCAGCCAGATTGTATATTTCATCGGGCCGTACCTCGCCGATGATGCGGATCAGCGACGACGAGTCGGTCATGTCGCCGTAGTGCAGGTTGATCAGGCGCCGGCGGTGCATGTCGCGCACCCATTCGTCGAGATACAGATGCTCGATGCGGCCTGTGTTGAACGACGAGCTGCGGCGGATGATGCCGTGTACGTCGTAGCCCTTTTCGAGCAGAAATTCGGCCAGGTACGATCCGTCCTGGCCTGTTATACCGGTTATGAGAGCTGTGGGCATAGTAGTTGTATGATATAGTCAAATGATTCGATTGTCTTATCGGGACGGTACTCCTCCCCGATCTGCTCCATCGGCGGCTGCCGGTGGGTGTTTTCCCCGCGGTCAGCCAGCATCAGGGCCGTCCAGCCCAGGCGCCGCGGCCAGCGGAAGTCCTTGGCCGGATTGTCGCCGACGTAGATCCACCCTAAGTGCTGCTGGGCGCGCATCATAGCGGTGACGAACGGCATCGGCGTGTTTTTGTCGAAGCCGATGGCCTCGCTGACGATGATGTGGGCCGGGTCGAACCACTCGGTCAGCCCTAAGGCGTCGATCTTGGCCTGCTGGCCGTGCAGACGCCCGTCGGTGATGATGTAGAGCGGCACGTCGGGCCGGTGGCGGCGCAGCGCCTCGAGCATCCGGCGCGCGTCGTCGCGCAGCGGCAGCCGCGACGGCACCGTCGAGCGGTATATGTCCAGGAAGGTGTCGATGTCGAGTCGGCCGCCGAGCCGGCCGCCGGCCGTCAGGCCGTCGTAGGGATTCTTTCCGGCAAGCATGTCGGCCTCCAAGAGAGCCGGATCGATACCGAACATGGCTCCGGCGCGCCGGGCGACATTCGCTATGCACGCGCGGCAGTAGTCGCGTTCGCTGTACAGGGTGTCGTCGAGGTCGAAGGCCAGAGCGTTCATATTCGTTCAGAGTTTATTTAGTGCCCGTGAGCAGCAGCGACAGCGTCCGCGACGGCTGCAGGAGCTTCATCACTCCGAGTACACAGGCTATGATACATGCGGCCCAGAAGGCTGAGAATACAACCATCGGCACGAACGAAAGGTTCATTCCGAGCAGCGTTCCGCGGAACACCGCGCCCATCGGGAACAGGAAGAAGTAGTGCAGCAGGTATATGCCTAAGCTCTGCTTGCCCAGGTACTCCCACACTGACGCCACCGTGCGCGCCACCGGCCGCGCGTCCTCGGCGAAGGCCCGGGCCGACCAGGCCTCGAACACCGCCAGGGCGATCACCGACAGCGATATGTGCAGCAGCGCGTTCAGCGCGATCAGCGGCAGACCCTCCAGAGCGAACTCCCACGGCCAGCAGCACATGTACAGGCACACGCCGAACACCAGCATCGCCACCGTCTGGCACAGCGAGCTGTGCACCGCCGACATGAAGCCGTCGCGGTAGCGCCGCGCCAGCACGCCGAACATGAACGCCGGGAAGAACGAAGCCGTCAGCTCCAGACTCAGATAGCCCGACACGTCGGCCGGCAGTATGTACAGATACAGCACAAGCAGCACTATCCACGCCGCCAAGGCCACGCCGCACGAGGCGTAGACGTTGCCGCAGCGGTTCAGCAGCGGCGTCAGGGCAGCATACACCGCCGCGATCTCGAACAGCACCAGCGTGAACCAGTAGCCGTTCTTCCACGTGTTGGCCCACAGGGCGCTGAACGTCGACTCCAGCGGCGATTCAAGCCCCGAATGCGGGAAATACAGCACCCATATCGAGCTGACGACCACCATCGGCAGCAGCAGGCGCACCGCGCGCTGCCCCAGAGCCGGGCGCACTACCCTGCCCTCGGCCATCTTATAAGTAAACCAGCCGCTTATGAAGAAGAACAGCGGCATGTGTATGTGTTCGATGAATTTGAAGAGAGCCGTGCGGTCCACCTCGCGGACACACATCGTGATCACGTGCCCCATGACCACAAGGAAAATAGCCACGCCTTTGAGCATGTCGAAATACCTGAGTCGGGGCTTAACAGCTGTTGACATAGATTTTTGTGAATTATATAAGGATTAGTCCGACAAAATTACAAAAAAAAGCCCTAACAACCAAATCCCGGAAAGCAGGCGCATGGAAAGCAGGCGCTCCGAGCCTGCGCCTCAGGAAACAGGATGTTGCAGAACATAAAAAAAACGTCGTACTTGTAGGGATGCACGCTCGTGCATCCGCTTAGTCTCAATGCTTTGCGCTCGGATGCTCCGTGGAGCATCCCTACATCAAGCGGTTCTGCAACACCCTCCTACATCCCGCGGGTCTGCAACACCCCCGATGCTGTTCATAACCTCGGGTGAAGCTTCGCAAGAAGCTGAGCCCTGCCGGCTTCCCGACAATCAGCGAAGTCCAGGAGAGCAGGCGCTCCGAGCCTGCGCCTCAGCACCCGCAGTAATTACACCTTCTCAATAACCTTTCCAAATATTGATATCCTCCTCAGATTTACCGACCATCAAGGAGTCCACAATCGGATAGACGAAATGCTCATAGCTCTCATGATAAGTCTTGTAAATAGGACTTAAGGAATCCAGCCTTGCGCCATATCTTTCCAATAGATAATACGTAGGCATATCAATCTTTATGTACGTTGAGTCATAAACGATTGCCTTGTCATCAGCGAAGACTACCATTTCTGGCACGTTTTGAAAATCATTCGGGTGCAATTTGCCATTACGTCTTACGATCAATAATGAATCCGACCACCCACGGCATTCAACATTCCACAACCATTGCAAATCGTACGGATACTTATAACAATATTCTTGCTTGATACCATCATTATCAACAAGAATTATATTGAGTTGATTACCAAGTTCTTTATTATGATCAAAATACCATAGAACCGAAAGCATAGGCTTTCTATAATATGGGACTATATGATATACTATTGCATTTTCTTTAGCGTATCGTTTAACAAGTTTATTTGTTAACTTATAGCACTGTGAATTTTCCCAGTTTCCATCAAGCCAGCCAGTTCCTATTAATACAAAATTCAACTCTTCTGAATTTGAGATCACATCATCTCTCTCGGCTATAATCTGCTGACTATTCACACCGAAAATCGACAATATGATAAACACTAAAATAAATGCAAGACTTTTTTTCATTCTACTCCAAGAATTCTGTTAAGTTCCTTTATTGATATCGTTTCAATAATTGTATCTCTATAATAAAACGTTATTTCTTTATTTCTACCACCCACAAGAAGGGTTGTGCCTTGATAATTCTTATCACGCATTAGTATATCATAGTTAAAATCTCCTGGGGATGGATTAGCCGAGCCTGCGACCTCTGTTAGATTATTATTAATTCTAGGATGAACATGCCAATACAATCTTGACGTCCAAGGCATCGGTACATTACTTTTATTAATTTTAAATGGCCTTATACTTACCGTCTCATCCCCTTCTAAATATGGAGCACCTCGGTCCCAAATATGTATTTGTCCAGAATTATCTACATGTCCCCCTTGTTCCGATCTAGTATTTGTTGCCTTATTCATATTTTTGCTAATTTCCTTTAGTTCTGTAGCAGTCGGCAATATGACCGCATTATCACTATTTGGAATTGCGGCAACATTCTCTCCATTATTCAATTTATTATAAACATCATTATTATCCAAATCATTGCCACGAAGCAGATACTTATTTGGATCGCCTTTTTGTGTCGAGCCGATAGATTTAAATTTATTTTTACTATATATGTATACAGAATCCATACCAGTTCGATCGATATAATTCACAGGATTGCCCCCGCAATGTGCCCACGGGCTTAAGGAATAATACTTCCATTCGAGCCGGTCGGCGGCGGTGAAGCGGACGGTCAGGGCGTCGAAGTAGCGGGCGGTGTTGTCGTAGTAGCCCAGGCCGGCGTGGTTGATCCACCGGTTGCCGATGTGCAGCATGTCCGTCGCCGCCGACGCCGCCGGCGCGTCGGTCATCTCGGCCGTGATGTCGACCGGCAGGCCTGTCGGATAGTAGTCCGTCGCCTGTTCAAGGGTGTACCGGGGAGTCACGGTCACGTCGCCGAAGCCGTTCGACGCGGCCGCGCCGTCGGCCGATGCCGTCAGCGGTGCCATCTGATGTAGCGTGGCCGTGTAGACGGCGCGGGTCGAGCCTTGATAGTCGCGGGCGAAGTAGTGGGGCGTGCCGTCGGTCATGGTCAGATAGCCGCCGTCGGAGTGATATATCCAGCCCTGACCGCTGACCGACTCGAACGATCCGGCGAAGGTGTGGCGTGTCTCGTCGGTGCGCACCCGCTCGCGGGTGACGCCCTTGCGGTCGGTGAACAGCTCCGTGTAGCGCCGCGTATGCCGCCGCTGCGCCAGTGTCCCGTCCGGACGGTAGCGCAGCATGATGCTGTTGGTCCCCATATCAATGAAGCGCGGCAGCGACCCTGTGGCCGGCGCCAAGTCACCATATGCGATCCGGAAAGAAAAGCATAGCGACACGACAAGGGCAAAAGCCGATTTGTGGGAAACTTTCACGGTCGGATTAAAGTTATCTACTTTTTACAATTCAAATACAAATATACGGCTTCGTTTTTAAGATCAGCATGAATTAACAATAATTAATTCAAATCGATTAAGCAATATAGGTCGTATAACTGTGGAGCTGTTGGGATAACTTTACTGATCAGTAAATTCTCAATACCCTAACCAATAATTTACGACTTCTGGTTTATCTGCCAGAATCGAATCTACAATCGGATATACATACTGCTTATAGCTCTCGTGATATGTTTTATAGATCGGACTGAGAGAATCGACCTGCTCTGAGTATTTTTCGGCTATCTTATATTTCGGCATATCGAGTATTTTATATCCTGAATCATAGACGACTGCTTTATCATCAGCAATTGTATATTCTATAATATTTGGCAACTTACGAAAATCCTTGGGATGATAACCTTTTTCGGTAGTAACAGTCAATAATGAGTCAGGCCATTCATGCTTTCTAATATTTCTAAGCCACTGTAGATCATAAGGATATTTGTATTGATATTCGTGCCATATTCCGTCGTCATCAACGATGTTGATATTTATAAGGTTTTCATTTGCATTATTTTGGTCGAAATACCACAGAACCGTAAACATAGGGTCGCGAAACGATGGCACTATCTGATATACAAGTCTATATTTTTTTGCATATTTCTTAACAAGCCTATTCGTGTTTTCATAACACCGAGTTTTTTGCATATAGCCGCTATCAAGAATCGCACTTCCGATGAGTTCAAGTTTTGTACTGCATTCCGTAAATGCCAGCATGACACTCAAAGCTCCGATAAAATATAAAAGAATATAAATACTTTTACTTTTCATATAAGGGGTTTAAAATTATTATAGGAATCTTTGCGATAACTTTGTTCTTATAATAGAAGGTAACTTCCTCTTTTCTTCCGCCAACAAGCAATGTCGTACCTTTATAGTTCGCTTCCCTCATTTTGTTGTCAAATTTTTTATCTTCTTCAGAAGGAGAGGATCCACCCAAGGCATTTCCGTTAGAAAAATCTATTTTCGGATGTACATGCCAATAAAGTTTTGCCGCAAAGGGAAAAATCGCAGTACGTCCACCTTCAACATTAAAGGGCGTAATTGGGTTCTCTCTTTCTCCCTCATTTACACCGGGCCCGGGCTCCCACCGTATAATATCTCCCTTGTAGTCAACATGGCCGCCTTGTTCCACTTGGGCGCTTTGTGCTTCGTCGAGCGAATGGAGAATCTCATTAAAGGCATCGCCATCAGGGAGTATTGCCAGATAATCAGTATTTGTAAGTTCTTCTCCGCTAGCTACCCTTTTGAGTACTTTATTGATAGACCTTTTATTATTTTTGACTATGTAATTATTCGGATCGTTGGGATTGGTTTCGCCGACCTTTTCCAGTTGTTTATTTCGGAAAACGTATATCGATTCCATGCCGGAGGGGTCGATGAGGTTGGCGGGGTTGCCGGCGCAGTGCGACCAGGGGCTGAGATGCTGTGTTTTCCAGTCGAGGAGGTCGGGGGCGGTGAAGCGGACGGTCAGGGCGTCGAAGTAGCGGGCGGTGTTGTCGTAGTAGCCCAGGCCGGCGTGGTTGATCCAGCGGTTGCCGATGTGCAGCCGGTCGGTCGCGGCCGACGCCGCCGGCAGCCCCGTCACGGCGGCGGTGATGTCGACCGGCAGGCCTGTCGGATAGTAGTCCGTCACCTGCTCGACCGTGTACGGCGGCTGCGGAGTCGCGGTCATGTCCCCCGCCGAGGCCGCCAGGGGCGCTATCTGGCTCGCCGAGGCGGTGTAGACGGCGCGTGTCGAGCCCTGATAGTCGCGGGCGAAGTAGTGCGGCGTGCCGTCAGACGTAAGGAAAAATATATTGAATGTCTGTCGATGCAGAAGTTCGTTATCCATTTCAATATCCTTTCCAAAGATTTATATCTCCCTCTGGCTTACCAGACATCAGAGAGTCCACAATGGGATAAACGAAATGCTCATAGCTCTCATGATAGGTTCTATATATTGGACTTAAAGAATCGAGCCTTGCGCCATATTGTTCCAGTAGAGCATATGTCGGCATGTCAATTGTAACATAAGTAGAATCATACACGACAGCCTTGTCTTCAGCGATAACCCACATCTCAGGT
>ERZ1673743.227-NODE-227-length-97260-cov-85.407675_pt1 | contig 97260 bp, 86 predicted proteins | sample MGYA00580197_ERZ1673743 | MGnify/ENA primary metagenome ERZ1673743 (study PRJEB41218, sample SAMN15661795) | gut metagenome | host: Homo sapiens | place: Canada: London | collected 2015-08-20/2019-03-30 | study: EMG produced TPA metagenomics assembly of...
TTGATAAATCATATCTAAGGTTTAACAATTGTAAAAAGTAAACATACACTTAGAGCCGTGCCATTATTATAAAAGTCATTCTTATCCTCCGTCAATTCATAGGAATGTACCTTGAAGGTGGCAGGGTCTGCCTCTTTTATCAACACTCCGGAATCATACACGTTAAATGCATCAGCGGCATAGCCTTTTTTGAGCACTCGAAATGATTGACCATCCGCACCTTTTATTATATCACCACGATAGAAAGCGTGTGTTTTGTCCCGACCATAATCATCGTCCAATACTTCAAATGTCTCAGGGTCGGCATCAACCTTACGTGAATTATGCCCGTTACCCTCATTCCAAGTATGCCATGTCACTTCCTTTCCATCGTTCTTATATCCGACAGAACATGATGTAAGTAACATCAATATTACAATTATTGATGCCGCGCATATTGCTTTAATTGATATTGATGGTTGCATAAACTACTTCTTTTTGTGTTTGAACTTGACGGTTTTCTTGGTATTGCGTTTGGGATATTTGACCTTGATTGTCACCGGGTCATCGTAACCCTCTGCCTCGATGCGGAGGATAGCTTCTTTTGTGTCGCCTACTTGCGCATCTATCTCAAACTTTCCATCTATGTCTGTTGTCGTACCTTTGCCGTTTGTAAGATTCAATACTGTTGCACCAATCAATTCTTCGGAGGCTATTGAATCGACTTTATTCTCAAATTCATATCTGGCAATGCCTTTGACCTTTACGGAATCGACACTTGTCATAGCAATGCTATCAGTAGGTAATATTCTAATATCGGCAGGTACTTGAGCCTCAGTGCTTATAGGCAAAAGCATGGCGAGAGAGGCCGCCGAAATTCCTGCCAACGCTACGGCTTTACCGGCGAGAGAGCGGGCACGGAGTTGTTGCTCCAGATAACGTACTTCGGCTTCGCACTTGGGGCATGTGCCGAGGCAGTCGCCCTTGTAGCGACATTCCGACGTCACGAACTCTATGCCGTTGGCCTCGGCAATCTGCCGGCGTATCTCTTTCAGTATTTTGCAGGTCTGTTTTCCTCGTGCCATAGTCAGTGTTTGCGGATTTGATAGGTGAATAAATCGAATCGGTCGAAGCCGAGAACTTCAAGAGCCTTGCGACTTGCCTCTCGGTCTGTATCGGTATTATAGCCTGGTATTAGCGGTATGCGGACGATGCAGTCGCTCTGGCGTCCGGCATCAGCTATCAGGCGAAGATTATCAAGAACAAGGTCGTTACTCTGCCCTGTGTAGCTGCGGTAAACATCAGGGTTTATATCCTTGATGTCGATAATCATAGTATTTACCACCGGAAGCAATGTCTCGATGTTGACTGAAGGAACATTAAGCGATGTTTCCAAGTTGAGCTGCCATGCGGGGCCACACACTTCACGGAACTTCCGGATAAACTGCGGTCGCAGACATGGCTCGCCGCCTCCGAAAGTCACGCCTCCGTTTGTGGCTATGAAATAAAGCTCATCGGTGCGCGTCTCGGCATACAGTTCTTCCGGCGAAAACTCTCGGAAACGGCCACCGTCGCCCAGCGACTGCGGATTCAGACAATACCGACAACGGAGCGGACAGTCGTGAAAGGCAACAAGCGTAGTTACGCCATCGCCGTCAGTCGAAAGGCGATGCCGCGCGATGCCTATTATCTTAGCCAGTTGCTTTTTCATGCGTCTGTTATCTGTAATTAAGCAAAGTTACAACTTATAATCGACATTCGATGTGACAAATGTCCCATCAGACCATAAAAATCTTAACAGGGCGATTTTTTCGGAATGTCAGTCTGCTGAAGTGCGGCTACATAGCCCAATGTATTGGGAAGATAATCATGATCCAAAGGCTCAGGACACTCTGTTCACTTCGCCGCTGGCTACCGACTAACTAATTTGTGTGTTATTGTCGTTTTGAGATAAGTGAGTAAATTTTTGTTAGGACAATGTATGGGATGAGAGAGATTAACGAATACATTATCAAGAATAATATCAGGTAATCTAATTTTGTTGTGGATTTATATAGATTGGGTAAAAGAAAACAAATTGCAACAGATAGGCTGTTGACTATCCAAACCGACAAAGAAAGTCTGATATTTCTTTTCCTAAACCATTTAAATGCAATGAATCCGCTCAACATACCGCATAATAGGAATATAACCGAGTAGCATGTATCCCATTCCATATACAACATACTATAACCCGTTCCTACTGAAACAAAAGCCACAAATGTCTCAAATATCCAAAATCGTTTATTGGTCGGTTTCATTGGGGTCAAGGAGTTTTCTGATTGAATTTATAATATCTTTCCAGGAGGCACCGTCAAGGTCAAAAGATAATTCTCGGTCATAATCCCAATCAAGTCCTTTGTCGGTGGCTTTTCGAGTGGGCAGTATTTTAAGTTTACGGCTATCGTGGGTCATAAGTACACTCGTAGAGTGCATATAGAGCTGTCGCCATGAGCGTTGTTTCATCGCTTTGATTAGCTCGGATGCCTTTATTTCAGTGTATTTTTCATGCCGACTTGCATGAAAAATATCAGTCATAGTATCCTCAAACGCCCCGTTATCGCAGTCGAGAGGCAAGAATTTAATAGGATAACTCGCGTTGACATAATATACCGTGACAAATATGTACTCTTTGTCGGTGCGATATATCATACACTTTCCCGAGCTATCCAACTCAGGGCATCGGTCGTTATATTTTCGATTGATTCTCAGCCAACGATATGCTGCCAAAACAATCGCAACAATTATAAATATTATGACAGATCCAAACTCCGGTCCATCAAAATATTCAAAGACCGTCATGTTGTTTTCAGGATTGTCCTTCTGATACACCACTCCTATACTATCGCCCACGGAAAGACCACGGTGTGAAGCTCCGCCGTCATAAGCTCTACCATCCACAAAAATCTGATACTTCAAATATGGACTATTGCGAATACTATACACATCTGAAACCACAGTTGATGTAAAAACCGGATTTGCAGACAGTGCATTATATTTTCGATTCTGTAAATACAAGCCGACAAGGAGGAAAGGCACAAGAATCAGCAGCACAATACGCAAAGGCAAGCGTGTCTCACCACGTTTCCCAAAGAAAAACCTATATATCTTGCTGTCAGATTTCATCTTCTATTTGCTCTATAACGATGCTGAAAAATGTATTTTCATTACCTGGATATTCTCTTATATAGTCGCAGGCAACATTATAGCTGTGGACAACATAATCATACAGAGTTTCAGTCTCTTTCCGTTCACAGTACCAACTGTCGGATGTTGATTCAATACGCCCGTTAACCAACTTATATACATCACCGCCAAGAATAGGCGTGTTTGAACTAAAGTATCCATTCGCTATTTTCAGTGCTTCTTTTTGCGGATATGCATAACCATGAACACCTAAGGGCTCAAGAGAAAAGCCCTTTAATGTATTATCATTATTAGTCTTTTTAGAACCTAAACATAATGAAGAAATAAATCCAGTAAGCATAGATGGAATGAATGAAACTATGCCCCATAATAATAATGCCACCAACGATATGCTGAATGTAGAAAAACCAATATGTATATCTGCTGAGACATCAACAGGAAGTGGTTTTGGATTTAAATAATCAAGAATAATTATAAATGCAAATATCGACGCGAAAGAAATAATGGAGTAAAAATAAGTTGACAGACCCAGTTTTAGCCATTTAAGACATTTGGATACTTTCCAAGCAACTGTTTGCCCGACTAAATACGAGGTCAAAATAATACATATAATAGGTGCGGAGTCCCCATTCAGTTCAAATCTACCCAAACAAACTTCCATAATACCTAAGGTTGTAGCAGTGGACAATAATGCTATTGCCTCAAACTTCCAAAATCGTTTATCGGTCAGTTTCATAGTTCGTTATCTCGTATATAGATAAATGAATCATGTTTGCCCAGTCTCGAGATTCTAATATAATAAGCCTCGCAAATCTCTGTAACCGTTGGGATTTCATTCGGGGGAAAGTCCCCGACTATTTCTCCAGCTATATCGCTCAACATTTCTCTGTCTATATCAGTCGGAATAGAATCCAGATAGCATTTCAAAATTAAATGATTATGTGAGTAATTCATCAGTATCGCCTTGACATTAGGCGAGACATTCCCTTTGACGGCTCTCCGAGCCGAATCAAGAAGATAAACCGTAGTTATATTAGACGCTTTTTTACAATCCATCGATTGGTAAGATATGATGTAATCAATACGGGAATAATGAGGAGAACCGCCCAACCTGCACAAATCATATTGATAAATTCATTATCTGTAATGTATTTGCCCTCATCCGCAGGTATGTTGCCCGGTCGTATATTTGCTGTAACAGTATTCCAGTCATAAAAGAATATTAAAAGCGGCACAATCAGCAGCACGACAGAAAATAGATACAGCCACCCCGCAAGCCTCAGCCACGAATCTCCTTTATACACCAGCCATGTCGGCACGCCCGATATCGCAAAATAAAGGCACAACGCAGGAAACAGTAATATCAGCGCAGCCCCGTTGCACGATTCAAACTCCGCACCGTTGCATAAAAGCACGACTAATATTTGGCATAACAATATGACGCCACAAAGTAGCATCATTGCCTCAAACTTCCAAAATCGTTTATCGGTCAGTTTCATCGCTTGCAAAGAGTCTCGGGCTAAACTTCATTATCATTATTGACGAGATTGCTAATACAATCAACGCTCCGGTTATTGCATACAAAGATGCGATAGCCACAGTTTCAAGGTCGTGGGATATGTTCTTAAACCATAGAAAACCCCGCATCTGATTGGCCCATATCGTTGAAAACAGAAAATTTGAACAGCATACCAATAACGATGTAATGTTGTGGGATTGCTTAAATATTGCATATCCGAATACAATCTGAAATATCGGCAATGTAAGGCATACCGCGCTCCATTCATAAAATGCCGAGGTATAGCCAACTTGAAGATATGGGATAACACATATCAAAAACAGTCGGACAACAGATTTACGTTCGCCTCTATTTTCTTTAATCAGGATTGCCAAACTTATCAGTAGGGCTAATGCCAAATCAACTACAACCCATATTCGCATATTGATTTCATCCTCATTGGCTTTAGGAACAAGGTAAAGCATTATTATCGCTTCCATCAGAAGCAATACTACCAAAACGGCTATTTTATGCAGCATTTTCATCGCTTGCCTCCTTTCCGCCAAAGGCAAATGAACAAGAATACTATAATGAGATAATTAGCCAATACGAGATACCCAATATTCAATAAGGCATCATGAGAAGCGGACAGGACTCTTTCGACAGAAGGGTGTCCTTTATATATAGTTTGCATATCTGACAACCCATATATTACGAAATTTATTATCGCCAAGATTGCAAGCGACACTATCCCTGCTATTTTCTGCCACTTATTCATAATCGTAACGTGATGTATATGATTGGTATGCAATTTTATTCGAGCGCAGAAAATCCTCAAAAGTCCCATATCTGTCGAGATTCTGCAAATAATCTTCGTAAGCTTTATAATATCTGCGGCAATCCTCAACCAAGTTTTCACAAAGAGGCATATTCAACTTTCGGGAAATACGCTCAAACTCATGAGTGTCCTCAATCATTGCAGGAATATCCGATATACTTGCTCCGTCATAGCCGTTCAACACTCCCGATGGCATTTCATGTAAGGAAAACTCAAGAAAATATTTGAGAGCATCATACTTGTATCTGAGAGCATCGACATTATCTGGTTCATATTCAAGTAACATATCCGCCAATTGAAACGGCTGATACTTTCCTCCGCTGTGATCACAAAAAATTGCCAGCGGACTGTCAGAGTGTATGCATGAGCTTTCATGCTCCCGGAAACAATGGAACAAAAATCTTAAGCCATCATATCCGTCAGTCTCCAAATCAGCGGCTATCGCCGGACATATAACCTTGTTTATAAACACTCTGTTCCAGCAAATATCATTATGGTTGTCCCAAAAGTCCTGAATCTCACCGAGGGGCAACATACCACTCTCACAATCCGTTTTCTCCCATTGGGAGAGCAGAGCGTGCCGCTGTTTCCTCTCAGGTTTGCTTAGCCCGTTAGCTCGGAATTTACTGCAAATTTCAAGATAATCAGATAATATTCGGTTCATCGCTTGCCTCCTTTCCGCCAAAGGCATATGAACATCAAAACTATAATGAGATAATTAGCCAATACGAGATACCCAATATTCAATAAGGCATCATGAGAAGCGGACAGGACTCTTTCGACAGAAGGGTGTCCTTTATATATAGTTTGCATATCTGACAACCCATATATTACGAAATTTATTATCGCCAAGATTGCAAGCGACACTATGCCTGATATTTTCTGCCTCTTATTCATAACCTTCAGTATTCGTCTAACATTCAATGCTTTGTCGAATCCATCTTTTCTATCAGTTTGAGCAGGTGCCGACGGTTATCCAATTCTTTGTCTGTATATTTTATCCGGGTTCTGCCATTGATTGCATCAATCAACTTTTGGCGAATCGTGGACGGGTCAGCACCGTGCCTAAGCAACTCTTCAGCTCCAGCAAAATCATTAAACAGAACGGCTGTTTCAATTGGATATACCTGACCGTCGTCTCCAATGGCCTCAGGTTTATCAGAACGGCTAATGATTCTATTGGGGTCTGCACCCTTGTTTAAAAGGAATCGTAGAACCTCAGTTTGAGATTCGGTATATAGTTCAACTGAAGATAAAGGTGTCCAGCGCCCGATATACCGACCTTCAGATATACTGTCAAGGCAATAGGCGTTTACATCGGCACCGTATTGTACTAAGAGTTTGACCCATTCCAATTTTTCTTCTTCGTCAATGTACTTTCCGCAAATACAATTCAATGGTGTAGAGGCACGCGCCGGACTTACACTAACCGAATCAATGAACACAGCGTTCGGGTCTACTCCTTTTCTTAACAAAGCCTCGACCGACTTGTATTTTCCATCTTTTATCGCATAAAACAGCACTTGCTGGTGGCATTTCGGGTCTTTATACTCTGCCAATTTCGGATTAGCGGTTAAAATTTCATCGATTCTTTTGACATCCTGATTTCTTATTGCCTTGGCAAGATCCTCGCAAGGCGTATCGCGATACAGACGATAATCATTGCCCCATACGTTCTGTTTATCAATCGGACCATCCATTGCATACCAATACGCACCATATATCAACCCTGCGAGCAGTATAAATGGTGCTATGGAATATAGTTTTTTCTTTGTCTTGGTATATATCGCCACACTTGCCCAACAAATTCCCAACAATACAAGCGAATAGGAATTCACGCTAAAGAACATAGTATAAGCAAGCAATATATTAGACGGATGGTCGAATATGAATATGCTGGTATAGAATACAAGAGGTGCGGCAAGTATAGGCAATAGCACTATAATGCACACAATCTTCAACAGCAGCGGATAGTGTTTAATGTCTAATTTCATCGCTTGTCTCCTTTCAGTTTCTCTATGAAAGTTTTGACTTCATTGGGAGAAAAATTACCAATAGCATTTTTAGGAATTGACAGATGAGGGAATTTGCCATCGTAAATAATAATCCTCAGACTATCGCTTTCAGAAAAATCAATATCATAACTAATGGAATCCGTGTAGCTTATTTCTCCTCCTTCGTAATTAATTTCCGCAAAATTGTCAGGATAAACGAAAGTACCGTAAGATTCTTGTGATAGCAGAGGCTGTAATTGATATAAGCTGTCTATTAGTGCTGTTATTTCCTTGGCATGACTGTGGTATTTGGCTGAATCGATTGGCAAGACCCATGCGGCAGGCGATGTTCCACGCTCCAGTCCATACATGCAGCCTTTCAGTGTGTCAACTTTGAAACAGTTGACTTTTCTGTTTCCATAATCATATTGCCTGATACCTTGTGGCAGTTTGCGAATAAACAACCCCTCTTTTTTACCTAACCAGTAATGCTGGGCGGCCATCATAATCCCTCTTTCCTCATAAAGCATATAATCGCCATCTTCGGCCACAATAAAATGTCGGCCACAGTAAAATAGCAATGGCAATGCAATGACAGCGGGAATGAGAGAGAACCAGAAATCTATTCTCAACCACCATTTCAGAAATCCCGGTTTTTCAAGTCTTCGGCTGGCTGGGAGAGCGAGCAATCCCAGAATATACCCTGCCACTAAAAGGTTGTTGATTAGATTCCATCGCCACATCACGCCGCCATTCGTTACGTTTATCATCACAATGATAACTGGCAAAAGCGCAATTTGCACCCACACCATGCAAATGACTATTTTATATCGGAGAGATTCGGACATAGTTCACTCTAATAGTCTATTATCTGTAATTAAGCAAAGTTACAACGAATAATCGACATTCGATGTGACAAATGTCCCATCAGAGTATGAAAATCAGCGTGGAGTGAAGATTTTTCTTAAATATCATCACTATCGGAGGCGTCGGCGGCACTTTCAGCCTCACGGATGCGGTGCAACTGACGGCGGGAAATGCCTAAATAGGAGGCAATTTCCTGAATAGGCAGATTATGTGTAACGCCGGCATAGTAGGAGGTAAGTTCATGGAACCTTTCTGCAGGTGTCTTTACAAGTATATTCAGATAACGGCAATAAGCCTCCTGCAACAGATTGGAGGAAACCTCGGCTACAAAGCCGGGATTGCGCTCTATGATAAACCGTCGCGCATCTTCGACCGACACACGTTGAACCTCGGCATCACATCCCGCGACAATGGAGGTTAGCGAAGGCTGGTCATACAGGAATCCCTGTACATAATCTGTAACGACCTCGCCCTCGAAAGAGAAGCCGGTCACCACTTCCTGTCCCTTTGAATTGAGAGCTACATATTTGAAATATCCCGACTTTACCACACCAACATATCGGCACAATCGACCCTGCTGAACAACCCTCTCGCCCTTGGCATAGACAACGCTCTTGCCATTAGTTGCGATATGATCATTCAGCACCGACAGGTCAATCCTCGTCATAAAGTCGTTAAACTGCGCCATATCTTTGTTGAATGCAAAGATAACATTTTTTCTCAGATAATTATATCAGATAATTATAAATGTAGGAATCCCCGAATTTTCAACGTGGCAGACGTTAATTGGATGGATTGAGAAATTTTCGTAACTTTGCAATCAAAAATAAAAAGAGTATGTCAGAAAATTCCCTGCTTTCACGTCTCGACGGCATAGAGTCGCGCTTCGAAGAGGTGTCGACTCTGATAACCGACCCCTCGGTCATCGCCGACATGAAGCGCTATGTAAGGCTGACAAAGGAATACAAGGATTTGGAGAAACTGACTGCGGTGACCCGCCGCTACCGTTCCCTCCTCGGCAACATCGACGAAGCCCGTCAGGTGCTCGAAAGCGAGACTGATCAGGAACTCCGGCAGATGGCAAAGGAGGAACTCGACGAAGCCACGGCGAATCTTCCCGCCCTCGAGGAGGAGATTAAGTTGCTTCTGATTCCCGCAGATCCGGAGGACGGCAAGAACGCCATTCTCGAAATCCGCGGAGGTACCGGCGGCGACGAGGCGGCGATTTTCGCCGGCGACCTCTTCAAAATGTATTCCAAGTATTGCGAGAGCCGCGGATGGACTCTTTCAGTTACGAGTTTCAGCGAGGGTGCGGCTGGCGGTTTTAAGGAGATCGTCGCTGCAATTACCGGAGAAAACGTGTATGGCACGATGAAATACGAAAGTGGCGTTCACCGCGTGCAGCGTGTGCCTGCAACCGAAACCCAGGGCCGCGTACACACCTCTGCCGCTACAGTGGCAGTGCTCCCGGAAGCCGAAGCTTTCGACGTTGAGATAAACGAGGGTGAAATCAAGTGGGACACGTTCCGTTCCGGTGGCGCCGGAGGTCAGAACGTCAACAAGGTAGAATCGGGTGTCAGACTCCGCTATATGTGGAAGAATCCCAACACCGGTGAGACCGAGGAAATCCTCATTGAATGTACGGAGACACGCGACCAGCCCAAAAATAAGGAGAGGGCGCTCTCACGACTGCGCACTTTCATTTACGACAAGGAGCATCAGAAATATATCGACGACATAGCCTCGCGCCGCAAAACCTTGGTCTCGACCGGCGACCGTTCCGCAAAAATCCGTACTTACAACTATCCGCAGGGCCGTATAACCGACCACAGAATCAATTATACGATATATAATCTGCAGGCTTTTATGGACGGCGATATCCAGGACGTAATCGACCATCTCATCATCGCTGAAAATGCTGAAAAACTAAAAGAGAGCGAACTGTAGAAATTAACAAGAAACACAACAATATGAACCGTAAAGAACTTATAGAGCAGATTAAGAAAAAAGGGTCTTTTCTATGCGTAGGACTCGACACCGATATCCGGAAAATTCCCGAGCATCTGCTTGCAGCCGAAGATCCGATCTTTGAATTCAACAAAGCGATAGTTGATGCAACTGCGGATTACTGCGTAGCTTATAAACCCAATTCGGCATTTTACGAAAGTTTAGGTACCGCAGGGTGGACGGCACTCGACAAAACGGTAAAGTATATCCGCGAAAAATACCCCGAGCAGTTCATAATCGCCGACGCCAAGCGCGGCGACATAGGCAACACCTCCACACTCTATGCCCGCGCTTTTTTCGAGAATCTCGGAGTTGATGCGCTCACCGTCGCCCCGTATATGGGGGAGGACAGCGTGAAGCCGTTTCTGGCTTACGAAGGCAAATGGGTTATTCTGCTTGCGCTGACATCCAATCCCGGTTCGCGCGATTTCCAGTTTGTTGCCCAGACCGACGGCGAACGTCTCTTCGAGCTGGTGCTTGAGAAGGCTCAGCGTTGGGGCACCGCCGACAATCTTATGTTTGTGGTCGGAGCCACGCAGGGCGAGATGTTCAACGACGTGCGCCGGGTGGCGCCTGACAGCTTTCTGCTCGTGCCCGGTGTGGGCGCGCAGGGCGGTAGCCTCGAGGAGGTGGCGAAATGGGGTATGACAGCCGAATGCGGTCTGCTCGTGAACTCTTCGCGCGGAATCATCTACGCCGCCCACGACGAGACATTCGCCGAAGCAGCCGCTGCCGAAGCGCGTAAACTCCGCGACCACATGACCATTCTTCTTTCGGCCCGCGGTGTAATCTGAAAAGAACAAATTCCGATACAGTCAGGCGCCGGGATGCTCATTCCGGCGCCTGACATTTGTTTATAGCAGTTGTAAGTTTTGCGCAAGAGGGTGGTCGGTTTGTGTCAAAAAAGTGCGGCCTGCTTCAAAAGTGCCAAAATTAGCCTATATGTTTCCGCTATTTGCGCCGCATATACGCTAAATTTGCCTTGCGAAGACAGAAAACCCGAAAAGAATCTTAAATCAATCATAAATATGAACCGATCAATCACTATTCCTTTATTGGCGCTGATGCTGAGTGCGCCCTTGTCGTCGCTGGCAGGGAAACTCGACGTCAGAGATGGCGCCTGGCAACTGAATTTCAACAATGCCGACCGCACGGTCAGCTACTCTTTCAAGGGCAAGAAAATGCTCGACGGTGTATTCTCTACGGCTTTGGATCCGTCGGAAGTTCTCCTCGACACCCGCAAGTATCCCGACGTAGAATTGCGGAAACAGAAAATAAACGACGAATTCGGAAAGGGTACGAAGTATACATATATTTATTCCGGACTTCCGGGAAGAGAAAACATCGAACAGGCTACCTACGTGTATCCGTCGCTTCCTTATATCCTGGTGGAGACGACTCTTGTAGCTGAACAGGGAACGACTTCGTCGACCAACATCTGTCCGATTGTAAGCGAGACCTCCGTGGAACTTCCTATCGGAGAAGGAGACAACCGTGTATACAACATGCCGTTTGCCAACGACAACTGGGCAACTTTCCACGCCGAGGCTTGGGACGGCAAAGACGTAACTTCGTGTGAGGCTACCGAATTCTATAATACCGACACCCGCCGCGGCCTTGTGATAGGATCCGTTGATCACCGCGACTGGAAATCGGCAGTGCATTCAAAACCAGTGTCGGGCAGCACACTCGGTTCTCTCAGAGCCGAGGCCGGTTATATAAGTGACCGCACGTGGGATATAGTGCCCAACAAGGCATCCTCCCGCCACCATGGCGCAGTGAAAGGGAAACGGGTTTCTTCGCCCAAATTCATGGTGGGCTTTTTCGACGACTGGCGTACCGGTCTCGAGACTTACGGCGACGCCAACACAGTGCTTTGCCCGAAATACGAGTGGACGAAAGATGAAGCGCTCTTCGGATGGCAGTCGTGGGGCGGCATGGAGTGGGGACTCAATCGCAAATCATGCCTGAGTGTGCTGGATTTCTTCGAGAAGGAGCTTCTTCCCAAGGGCTTCCACAATGAAAAAGGACGCTGCTTCATTGTCCTTGACTCCGGCTGGAATATCCTGAGTGACGATGATCTGCGGGCATTCGTGGCTAAATGTAAGGAACTCGGAATAGCCGCCGGTGCCTATACAACTCCGTTCTCTTACTGGGGCGGCGAGGACGGCATCCTCCGCAACGACGAATGGAACGGAGGCCGACTCGGTGAAATGGTACTGAAAGCCGACGGACGTCCGCGCCACATCGTAGGCTGGTCACTCGACCCGACCCATCCGGCCGTGAAGGAGTGGAACCGCCGCGAATTCCAGAAATTCCGCGATCTCGGATTCGAATTCGTGAAGATTGACTTCATGAACAATGGCTCTCAGGAAGCCGACAGCTGGTACAATCCCGAAATTACAACAGGCATGCAGGCCTATAACTACGGCCTTGACTATCTCAAGGAATTCGCAGGCGATATGATGCTCGATTTCTCCATTGCGCCCGTATTCCCCGCCAAGGCTCATGTCCGCCGCATAGGCTGCGACGCATGGGGTGATCTCCCGCAGTCGATGTACACGCTCAACTGCATCAACGGATCCTGGTGGCTTGACCGCATCTACGCTTTCAACGACCCCGACCATATGTGCATGTCGAAAGTTCCGTTCTCCGGCAAGGGCTCAAACGACGAGCAGGAGGCGCGCATACGCTATACCTGCGGTCTGATTACCGGCATGACTCTCCTGGGGGGAACTTACGCCTACGAGGGCGACACAAAGGAAATGTACGGCAAGCCGTTCCACGTGGTCGGTTATCCGGAGGAGCGCGAGCGCGCCGTGCGTTATGCGTCGAACAAAGATCTTACAGAGGTTTGCCGTATAGGCAAGTCGTTCCGCCCGGTAGAGGGCAAATTCAACAATTACGGCACGCTCTACAGCCATAATGACCTGAGCGTAGACAATGAATTCATAATGGATACACCCGATGCCTTCTACTACGTGGTGATCAACTATGACACTAACGGCAAGCCGCTGAAAAAGACTCCCGATTTCGCCCGACTCGGTGTGGATCCGAAATCGTTTAAATCGGGTAAGGAACTGTTTTTCGGCAACCGTTTCAATCCCTCGGAACTTCAGGTTGACGTTCCATCGAAAGATGTGAGAATCTACCGGTTCGAGCGCAAGGGCTACACTGAGAAATAGCGCGCCTCCGGCGATGCAAAATAGAAACCGGCGACTGTCGACGATGGCGACAGGGCGCCGTTTTCTGTTATGCCCACTCCGATTTCCGAAGGGGCGAGGAGTTTCATGAGCGTATGCATCAGTTTCTGGTCGGGGAGAGACGGGTAGCCTACAGCAGGACGGATCCCGCGGTAACGGGCCTGACGTATCTTACGGAAATCGAGAGGTTCTTCGGGTGAATAACCCCAGAGCTTGGTTCTGACGAGATAGTGAAGCCATTCCGACGTAGCCTCGGCAAGCCGGTCACAAAGCGACTGGAAAAGGAGACTCTCGTATTCGTCGGCATTTTCGGTACGCCGTAAAACGTCGCCGGTCGTCACACAAAAACAACCTATGTAGTCGCTGTAGCCATCCGGAGCGATATAGTCGGCGAGAGAAAGACATATTGGGCGTGTGTCCGACGGCTTCTGCCTGGGAGCAGGAAGGACGATCTTGCCGTTGTCGATAATGATGTCGTCGCCCTTCGATGCGGCGGTGTAGAAAGCCACCTGGGCGCGCATGGCCGCGCCTGCACTCTCCATGCCTTGCAGAAGCAAAGCGGCGTCTCCGCGCAGAGAGCGGGCCTCGTCGGAGTCTGGCCTGACTTTCCAGCAATTGTAAAAGTAAGTCCAGTTTATAAACGGAATTACTTCGCTAACCGGGATTTCCGGCAGCGTACGCACTCCCTTGAATGATGGGACAGGGAGAATCTGTTTTTCCCAGTCAATACGGAGCGGAACGGCTATTTTTCGGTCACTGACGGCGGAACGGCTGTTGTATTCGTCGGTCAGTTTCGCCTGACGGTTTCTTATCAGCCCCGACTCCGAGCTAAAATCCCGTTGCAAGCGACCGGCAATCACCGGGCCTTGCGAAGCGTCGGCGCTACGGGTCACAAGGCCTTCGCCATAGACGGGTGCGAGGCGCAGCGCAGTATGAATGTCGGATGTAGCGGCACCCCCGACGAAAACCGGTATGCTGATGCCTTCACTACGCATGGCGGCAAGAGTTTTCGCCATTTCTTCGAGTGACGGTGAAATCAGTCCGCTGAGGCCGATGAAGTCAGGCTTGTGTTCACGTATTGCGTCGATAATAGTCCGGGAGTCGACCTGGACGCCAAGATCAATAACTTCGTAATTATTGCAGCGGAGCACAACGGCGGCTATGTTTTTACCTATGTCGTGGACATCGCCTTTGACAGTGGCAACGAGGAACTTTCCTTTGCTCTTTCCGTTTTTGCGGGTTTCTTCAAGATAGGGCTGCAGCAATTCGACGGCACGGTGCATTGTCCGTGCGCTCTTCACAACCTGCGGAAGAAACATTTTTCCCGTTTCGAACCGGCGCCCAACCTCTTCCATTCCGTTCATAAGAATATCCTCCACGACCTTGTTCGGGTCACCGCAGAGGGCAATCGCTTCGGGAATGTCGGCGGAGAGAGTACTATTGTCGCCATGGATGAGAGCTTCGGTGAGGCGTCTGTCCACCGGCAGAGTCTCTTTGCGGATTCCGGGAGAACTGCCGCCGTTTTCAGCTATAGCGGATGCCTCACCCGCCACTTCTGCGAGTGCGCTTCCCGGATCGCTGACCCGGCATAGGACGGCATCTTCAATTTTGTCGAGAAGATGAGCCGGAATGTCGGAATATGTCACTTTAGTGCCAGGGTCGACTATCGCCATACTGAGTCCGGCTTTGGCGGCGTGGTAAAGGAAAACCGCATGCATCGACTGCCGCAACGGATTGTTGCCGCGGAAAGCAAACGAAAGGTTGCTGACTCCTCCGCTTGTTTTTACGCCCGGGAAATGCGATCTGATCCAGTCTACGGCGTCAATGAACGCTTTGGCATATCCGTCGTGTTCCGGCATGCCGGTGGCAATTGTGAGAACGTTGGGGTCGATTATGATGTCGCGGCGGTCGAATCCGCATTTTTCTGACAATAAACGTATGGCACGCTCCGCTATTTCGATTTTTCGTCTGTAAGAATCAGCCTGCCCGTTTTCGTCGAAAAGCATTACTACTACAGCCGCGCCGTAACGACGGATTATTGACGCCTGACGCATGAATTCTTCCTCGCCGTGTTTGAGTGAGATTGAGTTTACGACGGCACGGCCGCAAATGTTTTTCAACGCTTCCTCTATTACGGAAAAATCTGATGAGTCAATCATCCAGGGCACAGAGGCGGTGACAGGGTCAGAACCGAGAGCGCGGAGAAACGAAGCCATTTCTACTTTTGAGTCGAGCATGCCATCGTCCATGTTTATGTCGAGAATCATGGCGCCGTCCTCAACCTGTCTGCGGGCTATTCCGATTGCCTCGTCGAGGTTGTGCTCCTTTACAAGCCGCAGGAACTTACGGCTGCCGGCTACGTTGCAACGTTCGCCCACGTTGATGAAGCCCCGGTCGTCGTAAAACGGTTCCATCCCGGCGAGCCACGGTAATCTGACCTCTTCCGGCAGTTTACGGGGAGAGTCTCCGCATTCTTCTATCAGCGACGCAACGGCCGCAATGTGGTCAGGGCCGGTACCGCAGCATCCGCCTATGATGCTGATAATCCTGTCGCCGATGAGCGGGCGCAACGACTCGGCGAAACCGGCTGGAGCGATGCTGTAGTTGCCCATGCGGTCCGGCAGACCGGCATTGGGATAAAAAATGACCGGAAAAGGGGAGATGGCTGCAAACTCGCGTGTGAAACGCGAAAGAGTCTCCGGCCCTGCGGAGCAGTTGAACCCAATGGCAGTCAGTCTGAATGGCGCTAAAACGGCAAGAATAGCCTCCGGTGTATGGCCGGAAAGGATTCTTCCGGAAGCGTCGCTTATGGTCAGCGAAATTACAACGGGGATATCGGTGTCGAGCTTATCCATTGATCTCGCGGCACCATCTAAGGCAGCTTTTACATTGAGAATGTCGAACGCTGTTTCTATAAGAAGAAAATCCGCACCTCCCTCAATCAGTCCGAGAGCCTGGCGGGCATAGTTTTCTGCAAGAGTATCGAAATCCACCGCGCGTTTGGCAGGGTCGCTGACGTCGACGGGGAGGGATGCGGATAGAGCGGTCGGACCCATTGAGCCAGCCACGAAACGCGGTCTGGCAGGATTCATGGCCGTGAAACGGTCTGCTTCCCTACGTGCGATGCGCGCACCGCTGAGATTCAGTTCGAAGTCTAACTCACCTGTGCCGTATTCCGTCTGAGAGAGCGCAGTGGAGTTGAATGTATTTGTCTCGATAATGTCGGCTCCGGCCCGGAGATAGCGGGTGTGGACTTCTGCCACAAGTTCCGGACGCGAGAGGTTGAGAATGTCGAAATTGGCCGCGAGCATCCGCGGATGGGTCAGGAACCTGCGCCCTCTGACTTCTTCTTCCGTCAGTTTCAGACGCTGAAACTCCACCCCGGTGGAACCGTCGAGGAGGAGCAGCCGCGAAGAAAGTGCTTTGAGGAAAGATTCTCCTTGCTGTATACTGTGTTTCATCAATAAACGTTTTTAGCGATTTTAGCCACACTTGCCGTGGCATGCATGGAATAAAAATGAATGCTCGGCACACCGGCTTCCAACAGACCGCGAGCCTGCCTGATTCCCCATTCCACACCGGCTTCCTTGACGTCTTCGTTTGAGCGGCAGTCAAGAAGAATTTCAGATAGTTCATCGGGAAAATCGATATGGAACGTCCGGGGCAGAAGCGAAAGCTGACGGAGTGAGGTGAGCGGTTTTATTCCGGGTACAATCGGGACGGTAATCCCGGCCCGGCGGGCACGTTCTACAAAATCGAAGTATCTGGAGTTGTCGAAAAACATCTGTGTGACAACATACGAGGCTCCGGCGTCTATTTTGGCTTTGAGGTTCATGAGGTCGAATGCGGCGTTCATCGCTTCCTCATGCTTCTCAGGATAACCGGCCACGCCGAAGGTGAAGGGCGGTTCCGTGGTTTCCGATTTAGAGCCGTCGGCCATTATTCCGGCGTTGAAATCGGTTATCTGGTTCACAAGGCTTACAGCATGGGAATGTCCGTCGGCGCTCGTTGTAAAGGTTGGTTTATTGTGCGCTCTGTCGCCACGGAGAACGAGCAAGTCGGTAATGCCAAGATATGACAGGTCGATGAGCTGGTCTTCGATTTCGCGGCGGCTGAATTCTCCGCATATGAGATGCGGAACCGGACGGACGCCGAAACGCTCCCGAATGGATGCGGCAATCGCAACAGTCCCCGGGCGTTTCTGCGAAGTGACTTCGCGAAACGATCCGTCTCCGGCATCGCGGTAGCTTACTTCATTGCGGTGGGTCGTTATGTTGATATAGGCAGGCGCGAATTCCATCAGGGATCTGATGTCGTCGTAAGTACTTGTTATGCTTTTTCCCCGCAAAGGAGGAAGTATTTCGAATGAAAAAGCAGTCGGATGTGAGGAGGCAAGAAATGAAGCTACGCTTTCCATATCTTAGAGGTTGTTTTGGTCTTATTATACTTTGTCGAGAGCCTGACTGAGGTCAGAAATCAGGTCGTCGGCATGCTCGATTCCTATGCTCAGCCGCACTGTCGACGGGGTGATATGGGCCTCGGCGAGCTCACGTTCGTCCATCTGTGAATGGGTGGTGGATGCGGGGTGAATCACGAGGCTTTTGGCGTCGGCCACATTGGCAAGAAGCGAGAATATCTTCAGACTGTCTATGAAGCGCCATGCCGCTTCCCTTCCACCCTCAATCTCGAAGGTGAAAATACTTCCTGCTCCCGAGGGAAAATAACGGTTGTAAAGTTCATGGTCAGGATGAGACTGCAGGGAGGGATGGCTTATGCTCTTCACTTTGGGATGCCTGCTGAGGAATTCCACAATCCTGAGAGTGTTTTCTACATGACGTTCAACTCTCAGCGACAGTGTCTCAAGTCCCTGAAGAAGCATAAAGGCATTGAAGGGGGAGATGGCTGCACCCTCGTCGCGCAGAATCACCGCCCGGATTCGGGTGACGAAAGGCGTTTCCGGTGCGGCGTCGGCGAAAATCGCGCCGTGGTAGTTCGGGTCGGCTTTGGCAAGCGTGGGGAAACGGTCGGCATTCGCTTTATAGTCGAATCTGCCGCCGTCAACAATCAGACCTCCCAGACTCGTTCCGTGACCGCCAATGAACTTAGTGGCAGAGTGAATCACTATGTCGGCTCCATGCTCAAGAGGTCGGATCAGAAAAGGAGTACCGAACGTGTTGTCGATGATAAACAGAGCGTTGTGGCGATGAGCAATTTCAGCTACCTGCTCTATATCCGTAACGTCGCTATTCGGATTCCCGAAAGTCTCGCCGTAGATAACTTTAGTATTCGGCCGTATGCTTTTTTCGAGAGCATCAGGGTCGTTAAGATTCACTATTGTGAAATCAACGCCTCGAGCTGAGAGATTGTGGACTATGAAATTGTAGGAACCGCCGTAAAGGTTGTCGGCTGCAACGAGGTGGTCGCCCGGAGCGAGTACATTCTCGAGGGAATAGGCAACAGCCGCTGCCCCGGAAGCCAAAGCAAGAGCACCGGTGCCTCCTTCGAGCGCGGCTATACGCGCTTCGAGCACGCCCTGTGTCGGATTGGTGAGTCTGCCGTAGATATCGCCGGGGTCTTTCAGCGCGAATCGGTCGGCGGCATGCTGAGCGTTGTCAAACACGTATGCCGCAGTCTGATAAACGGGTACGGCGCGTGCACCTGTAGCTTTGTCCGGATTTTCTTGTCCGGCATGTACCTGAATGGTCTCGAAATGTAGTTTTTCAGTGCTCATAATTTATCTTATCTTTACAGCGCAAAATTAATATAATATACCATTATGTTCCAATAATAAGCACTATTTTAGAACAAAATGATGCAAATTACCGTATAAATATTGCAATTGTTCTATAAAACAGGTAAATTTGCGGCGAATAAAGAACAAATGAGTTATGGAAACAGTTTTCGATGAGATTGACATAGAAATTCTCAAGCAACTTCAGGCTAATTCCAGACTTTCGGTAAGAGAGTTGTCGTCGAAAGTCCATCGTTCTCCTACAGCAGTGTTCGAGCGAGTACACCGGATGGAACAGAAGGGCGTGATAAAAGCCTATACCATAAATCTTGATATAGAAAAGATAGGTCTTGGCTTTGTTGTATTCTGCAACGTGAAACTGCGGAAGATAAATACTGAAATTCACGAGCAGTTTGCAGAAGCGGTGTTGAAAATGCCGGAGGTGGCGGAATGTTTTAACGTTTCGGGATCGTTTGACTATCTGCTGAAAGTGCAGGTGCCGGACATGAAATCGTATCGCAGATTCGTGACCGAACGCCTCGGCCGGCTGAACGCACTGGAGTCGGTGCAGAGTGTTTTTTGCATGCAGACCATAAAGCAGGAGTTTCCTGTTGCGGCGCTTTCGGTCTGAGGTCAGGTGTATTCTCAATGGTTTCAGCGGACTGAACGGACGGTTCGGCTGCGGTTTCTGTAGATTCCTCTTTATTGGTTCTGCGACGGGTGGCGGCAGCGCGGGCGGTTGTGGCCCGGCGGATAGCAAGGTCGAGATCCGGGCGTATACGCTCAAAAATAGGTTTTGCTTTTCTGCCGAGACCGGTTATTTTACCTTCTGGCTTGAGATAGCTGCTTACGGCGGTTACGACCTGCTTGAAGGTGAACGGGTCGATGCGGCAACCGGTCATTGAGTCGATAACGCCGGAAATAATCTTACAGTAAGCGCGGTCAGATACGCGAAATTTCTGTTGTTTCTTTGTGGTTTTCATAAAGTAAAAAGGTTTAGTTTCCGCAAAGATACAACAGCATCAAACGAAAAACATTGCGATAATGTCGCTTTTTTCAAATCAAGGCATTATTTTTTTCAATAATGCGTCATGACAGTGTATGAGTTGTACTGAGCTACTTAATTTATGTTAATCGGCAGACACGATTGTATAAATTAAAAAATTAAATAGTAACTTTGACATTGCTAATGATAGCAAACACATCGGCGCTTATAGCGGGATTGATTTTCTAATCGCGCCACGCTATTGAGTTCCAACTTTTTACCTGAAAGAGTGAATCATCAATTAATCTCGGATTAATGAGCGAACAACGAACTGACTTCTCCGACATTGAGCCTTATGACGACTCTTTGTTCCCTGAAAAAATAGCTGCATTGGTTAAAGAGCCCGGTTTTGAACATGCAGTACGTTCTGTCTTTCCTGATATAGACTACGAAAACTTCGTAGATGGTCTGAAGACTATCACCGGGAAAAAGATGTTCCAGAAAAATGTGATGGCTAATTTTCTCGAACAGCTTTCCCGAAAAACCACTTCCGGTATAGAATATTCCGGGATGAATCTTATAGAAGATAACAAGGCTTACACTTTTATAACCAACCACCGCGACATAGTACTCGACGCCTCGTTCCTGAATCTCGGTTTTATCCGCGAGGGCAAACCTACGTCGGAGGTGGCCATCGGCGATAACCTCCTGATTTACGACTGGATTACTGATCTGGTCAAACTCAACGGAAGTTTCATTGTGAAGCGTAACGTGGGCATAACGAGCGCCCTTGAGGCGGCCCGGCAACTCAGCGGTTACATCCATCATGCCGTAAAAGACAAGAAGGAAAGCATCTGGATTGCCCAGAGAGAGGGGAGAGCCAAGGATTCCGACGACCGTACGCAGGAAAGTGTGATCAAGATGCTTGCACTCGGCGGCAACGGCAGTTTCATCGACAATCTCGCATCGCTCAATATAACTCCGGTTGCCATCTCGTATGAGTATGATCCGAACGACTATCTGAAAGCGCGCGAATTTCTGCTCCGTCACCGTGACCCATCGTTCCGCAAATCGCAGCACGACGACCTTTTTTCAATGGAAACCGGTCTGCTCGAGTTCAAGGGCCGAGTGCAGTTCAGCGTCGGGCATTGCATAACCGACAACATTCTGGTGCTTCCATCTGACATGCCTAAATCTTCCGTGGCCCGAAGCGTATGCACCATGATAGACGATTCCATACACTCGCATTATCATATTTATCCGATAAACTATGTGGCATACGACCGTTTGTTCGGAACCGACAGATACAGCTCATGCTACACAGCCGAAGAGGCCAACGCCGTAGATGAATATGTGGAACGTCAGCTCGATAAGGTGGACGTGGCCGACATTAAACCGGATGAACGGGATTTTATGCGACATAAAATGTATGAAATGTACGCCAATCCGCTAAAGAACAAATTGCGCGCATCGGGCGTTTCCATAGAAGGTTAATTCCTTTATCCGATGAGATTGCCACTTGTCATATCCGGTATAATTATTGTTTTAAGCCTCTGTTCCGACTGGTATATATACCGCCGGCTCAAAGGATTACACGCAAAATGGCCTTCGGCTGTACATATAGCCGTATGCTTGCTCTTATATATATGGGTAGCGGTGGCATTGCTGCTTCCGAGGCGCGGTGGCACTGACAATCAGCTTCTCGGGGTGATGTGGATGCTGTTTGCCTATTGTTCGGTCTATATCCCGAAGATTCTTTTCGTAATTTTCGATCTCATTGCTTCGGTGCCGGAACTTATGCACCGCAAGCGGCTCAGATGGCTGAGCATAAGCGGAGTTGTTCTCTCGATAGCTCTTTTTGCAGCCCTCTGGTGGGGTGCGCTCGTGAACAGGTTCAACATTGATGTGAGAAATGTTGAGATTGAGATTCCGGGACTTCCGGCGGCGTTCGACGGCTATAAGATCGTTCAGTTAAGCGATTTTCATGTCGGTACATACGGTGATGATTCGTCGTATGTGAAGGAGGTGGTTGACAAGATAAACAGTCTCGATAAGGATCTCGTGGTTTTCACCGGCGATCTCGTAAATGCCAGGACTTCGGAAGCAGACCCTCATATCAAAGAACTCGGCGCCCTCAATGCTCCCGACGGAGTTATATCGATTCTCGGGAACCATGACTACGGAGATTATTCGGCATGGAAGGACGCGAGAGCGAAATCGGACAACATGGATCGTATGATCGAGTACCAGAAAAACGCCGGCTGGCGGTTGCTGCTGAACGATACACAAATAATTCGCCGCGGAGGCGATTCGATTGCAATCGTGGGTGTTGAAAATATCGGTGATCCGCCTTTCAAAATCTATGGTTCTCTGCAGAAAGCCTATCCGGCACTGTCGGACAACGTCACTAAAATACTTCTTACCCATAATCCGGCCCATTGGACCGACTCGATAGCAGATCATCCGAACCGCAACATAGCGCTTACGCTAAGCGGTCATACCCATGCCATGCAGATCGAAGTTGCCGGATGGTCGCCTGCGGTTTTCCGTTATCCCACCTGGGGAGGCCTGTATAAGGATAAAAAAGGTACCCATCAGCTTTACGTTAATATAGGAATCGGAACGGTCGGATTTCCGGCAAGAATAGGGGCTACTCCCGAGATAACCGTAATTACTTTAAAAAAGTCAGAATAAACGTCACACAGTATATGGCAAACGATCACGCCGCGATAATAAGCAAAGAACTGAGTCTGCTGCGCAAGCACGTCAACGCCTGCATAAAACTGCTCGAGGACGGAGCCACCATTCCGTTCATAAGCCGATACAGAAAGGAAGCCACCGGAGGTATGACTGACCTCGTGGTTCTCGCTGTAAGCAAGCGCCATAAGGCCCTTACAGAACTCGATGAGAGGAAAAAATATGTGCTTGAAACGATTAAAGAACGTAAGGCTCTTACTCCGGAGCTTGAGGAAAGAATAGAGCAGACACTCGATCCTATATTGCTTGAGGATATTTTCATGCCGTATAAGCCCAAACGCAACACTCGGTCGCAGGCGGCTATTGATCTCGGTCTCGAACCATTGGCCAGGATGATAATGGCGCAGAACAGTCCCGACATAGAGCGTGCGGCACAAAAATTCGTGAAGGAAGGAGTAGAGAGCGCCGCCGATGCCATATCAGGAGCCTCTGACATAATCGCATCCTGGATTTCTGAAAGTGAGAAAGCACGCAATATAGTAAGGTCGCGCTATCAGCGCAGCGCGGTTATCAGCTCAAAGGTCGTAAAAGGCAAGGAGGAGGAAGGAAAGAATTATCAGAATTATTTTGATTTCAGCGAACCGTTGCGAATGTGTAATTCTCACCGCTATCTTGCCATCCGTCGCGGTGAATCGGAAGGAATCCTGAGGGTGAACGTGACGATTGACGATGACGAGATGGTTGATCGTCTCTCGAGGATGTTCGTGAAATCGTCCGGTGAAGAAAATTCGGCTGAAATTGTCCGCAGGGCACTTAAGGACGGGTATAAACGTCTGATGCGTCCGTCAATCGAGTCGGAAATATGCGCGGTCGTAAAAGATAAGAGCGATGAAGCCGCCATTCAGATGTTTGCCGACAATGTAAAGCAACTGCTGATGGCTCCTCCGCTCGGCAGAAAGAGGGTGCTTGCCCTCGACCCAGGATTCAAGTCGGGTTGTAAACTCGTGTGTCTCGACGAGCAGGGAAATCTGCTTGTACACGACGTTATTTATCCTCATCCCCCGGTAAATGATTTCGTTCAGTCGGCCGACGCCCTGTGCTATTATGTCGACAATTTCCGAATTGACGCTATTGCCGTAGGCAACGGCACGGCCGGCAGAGAAACAGAACGGTTCCTGCGTTCGCTGGAGTTTCCGAGGCGAGTGCAGATCTTCATGGTAAGTGAAAGCGGCGCCAGTATATATTCAGCTTCGGAGGTGGCACGCGAAGAGTTCCCCGACGAGGATGTTACGGTCAGAGGAGCGGTATCAATAGGACGGCGGTTGCTTGACCCGCTTGCCGAACTGGTGAAAATCGATCCGAAATCCATTGGTGTCGGTCAGTATCAGCACGACGTCAACCAGACGAGGCTGAAGGAATCACTTGACTATGTAGTTGAAAACTGTGTCAATTCGGTGGGCGTCAACGTCAATACGGCTTCTAAAGAACTTCTTTCATACGTGTCGGGCATAGGTCCGGCTCTTGCCGCCAATATCGTGAAATATAGGGCGGAAAACGGAGATTTCAAATCGAAGCAGAGTCTGATGAATGTTGCCAGAATGGGGGAGAAGGCATTCCAGCTCTGCGCCGGTTTCCTCAGAATTCCAGGTGCCGACAATCCTCTCGACAATACCGGAATCCATCCTGAGCGCTATGAACTTGTGGAACAAATGGCGGAGGATGCCCATGCAGATGTGGCGCGGCTGATGCGCGACCGCAATTTGCTTCATAATATTGAACTTGACAGATATGTCACCAAGCAGGTTGGACTCCCTACGCTCACCGACATAGTAACCGAGCTTGAGAAACCTGGCAGAGACCCGAGAGAAACTGTAGAGGAAACATTCTACGATGACAGCGTCAGGAAAATAGATGATCTGCACATCGGCATGGAACTCACCGGAAAGGTAAACAATATTACCGCCTTCGGAGTGTTTGTTGACCTCGGAATGAAGGAAAATGGCCTTGTCCATATTTCACAGCTTTGCGACAGATTTGTATCGTCGCCGTCGGAAGTGGTCTCAATCGGAGAGATTGTGAAAGTGAAGGTTATGGATGTGGATCATACCAGAGGAAGAATAGCTTTGACAATGAAAGGATTAGAGAAATGATGCAACATTCGTGTACAATATGTCTGGGCAGCAACACGCCCGATCAGGAAGAACAGATAAAGAAGGCAATCGAGCATCTCAAGGAACAGCTCTCCGAGGTGGAGGTTTCGGCTACATACCGTTCGGCGGCATATAACGGCAAGGATGCTCCGTATCTGAATGCCGTGGTACATGGCTACACCGACCGCTCGATTGAACAGATGGAGACCGACCTGAAATTATGGGAAAAGAAACAGGGGAGGACTGCCGAGATGCGCTCGGAGGGCAAAGTGCCTATTGATCTCGACCTTGTGATATGGTGTGGACGGATAATGCGTCAGGTGGATTTTGAGCGCCATTATTTCAATGAGGGTTATCGTGAACTTCTCGCGAGAGGAGTTTTTGAGATGATGTAGGGCCGAGACAGACAAACGGTATTTTATTCTCAGTCAGTTCGGCGACATATCGCTTCAGGCGGCGCGGATCAAGATCGGGACTCAGCAACATCAAACCGGAGCCGGTATGTCGGGCAAGATTACAAATGTCGCCGCGGTATCCGCGACAGACAACTATGTAATCGGTCTCACCGTAAGGAAAAATTTCAGATGAGTTTATAAACAGATAGCTTTTACCGGCAACATTTATACGGCACCCGCTGCGGGATATGAAATCCGACTGAAAAACAGGTGGTAAGACTGTAAGAGAATCAATGTTGCGTCTGTGCATATAATCACGATAACGCCTGTTACATCTGTCTTTTACGTCTCCTAAGTCCTGCTCTCCGACGGTGGTAAAGAGATACAGATTGTTCCCCTCCTTTGCAAGTAATTGGGTTGAACGGGTAAAGGCCGTAAGATAAGCCTCTCGCTCAGGATATGTCGGTGAGAGCATGAACGCTGTCACAACAGCAGTCAGTCCGGTCATGACAGCCGCGATGAGAGCTGCCGGACGGCGTGAATGGAGAAAAAGGGCCAGAAAAAGAACAGCGGCGACAACAATCCAGACGGAAATTGCTGGAGGATATAGATTTTCAACAGTAGCTCCGGGAATATGGCTTATAAATTCATTCCATCTCAGAATTACTCCGTAAATGGAATCGGCTGATGCGCATGCCCAGCCGCACGGAATGCCGGAGGTACTCAATAGAATGACAGCAACTCCTGCCGCAAGCAGAAAGGGAAGCAGGAAAATGGCAAATGCGTTGGCAAGCAGAAAATATACCGGAAAAACGTGGAAATAATAAACACTTATGACCGACGTGCCGAGAGTGGCTGCAATTGTAACCGCTATAATGTCGGTGAAATATCGTGCAACTGCATATCTGCGGCTAACCGGATTTATTTTATCTGCTATCAGCACAATAGCCAGCACCGCGGCAAAAGATAGTTGAAATCCTACAGACCAAAGAGCCGACGGGTCGAAAACAAGTATGACGAGGGCTGCGAGGCAAAGCGAATTGACCGATGACCTCGCTCTTTGCAAGATTGCGGCGAGTACTATGACGGATGCCATCACGACAGCCCGTACCACCGAAGCTGATAGGCCGGTCATTATAGCGAAAAGCCATAATGTTATAATGGTGATGATGCTTCTTGCCGTGCGGTGCCCCGTTAAGAAGAGAGGGAAAAGCAATATGGCGATAATCCATGCAATGACCCCGACATGCAGTCCGCTGAGTGCGAGAATATGGGCGAGACCGACTGATGATAGCAGAGTGCGTACGTCGTCTTCGATTAAATTTTTGTCGCCGGTAAATGTTGTATTAAGAAAAACAGCAGTGTTCTCGGAAAGAGGTGCGTTGAACAGAATATGCGAAATCCGGTGGCGGAACCTACGGATGTCATTCATTACTCCCGGTTCCTTCTCCATACCAATCATGTTGTCAGGCTCTATGAATACTTTTCCGGAAACTCCTTTTGTGGAAAGATATTTGTCGTAGTCAATTTCGTCGGGAAGCCAGCAAACAGGATTTATCGGTTCTATTTTGCCATTAAACCGCAGGCGGTCATTTTCTTCAGCCGTTTTGGTCATTATTGGAATTGTGGCTGAAATGAGGAATTTCCGGCAGGGGTTTTCACCGATACTGTCTATTTTCAGTGTGAGCAACTGAGCGGATTCGGTCTCTTTTGCCTCAGTCACAACTCCGGAGAGAGGAATTTCAACGTCAATAAGAGAGAACGGCAACGGCTGCGGCATTTGCATGGTCATATCTGCAATTCCGGCAATGAAAATCAACGATATGGCAGCAATGAAAAAGCGGCGCAACAGCAGAAAAATGACCGCGGTTGCCAATGGAATAAACGCCCACCAGACAGATATGCCGGATTTGGCAGAGATGATGCCGGCGATAAATGCTAAAGCGGGAACAAGAAGTGGGTTGGCGGAGAGCAGACGGTTCATCCGGAATCAGTCATTCCAGATGCGCCATGATTCAAATGCCTGGAGGAGGAGCATTTCAAGGCCATTTTTCACTTCCGCTCCCATTTCGCGAGACCGTTTCATGAACAGGGTGACGTCGGGATTGTAGATGAGGTCGTAACAGAGATGAAGCGGAGTAAGGAGACCGTATGGAATGTCGGGACATTCATCAACGTGAGGATACATCCCCAACGGCGTTGTGTTGACAATAATCTTGTGGGTCTCCATTATTTCGGGAGTAATATCGGCGTAGGTAATCACACCGTCTTTCGGTTTACGCGAAACAAAAAGAGGCTCAACTCCGAGATTAGTGAGGCCGCGGAAAATTGCTTTGGATGCACCCCCGGTTCCGAGAACAAGCGCTTTGTTGCGGGCCGGAGTAAGAAGCGGCTGAATCGAATTGCTGAATCCTGTAATGTCGCTGTTGAAGCCCTTGAATTTAAGGTCACCGTTTTTTGTGCGGATAAACTTGATTACGTTTACCGCCTTAATAGCAGCTGCCTCAGGATCCATTTCATCCATATATGGTATGACTTGTTCCTTGTAGGGGATGGTCACGTTCAGGCCGCTCAATTCGGGATATTCCGCCACTACTTCCATGAGATCTCCGATGTCGGGTATCTCAAAGTTGACGTATTCGGCATTGATGCCCTCCGATTCGAACTTATTGTTGAAATAGGTTTTCGAGAATGAATGGGTAAGAGGAAACCCAATCAGTCCGTAGATTTTGCGATTCTCAAGTGCCATAAATAAAGTAATGCCGGAATAAGACTAATGGTAAGACATTGTTGTTATTTTTTTAGCTTTGAATCGCAAATTTAAGTATTTTTACTGAAAATACTATTTTGCCGACTGAATTTTAACTTTTGTAGATGCAAAATTATCAATATCAGCCATACTGTCGTCTGTTTTGCCTATTAGACATGTAACTTTGTAACCGGTCCACGCAAAAAACATAGTCATAATCGGCGACATGATATTGAATATGCAGTAGGGAAAGTATGCAAATGTGGATACACCGAGCACAGCAGCCTGAGTTACCCCGCATGAGTTCCATGGGATAAGAACCGAAGTTACGGAAACGGAGTCTTCAAGAGCGCGGCTCAGAAGTCTCGGCTCAAGACCGAAGCGACAGTAAACGTTGCGGTACATGTTTCCGCCTATTATAAGCGACAGATACTGGTCGGCGGTACAACAATTGAGAAATAGTCCGCTTCCTACGGTAGCTCCCACTATCGATGTGCGGCGGCGAAGGCGGCGCGTGAAAGTTTCAGTGAGGCTGGCAAGCATGCCGGTGCCGATCATTGCTGCTCCAAAAAGCATAGCCGAGAGGATAAGTGCTATTGTGGGGAGCATGCCCGTCACTCCAGAGGTGGTTACAAGCGAATCGAGCAATTCGTGATTTGTAGTCAGCTGAGTCTCGGACCATAAAATACGGCATAAAGCCAAAGCGTTATCGCCGGGGCCAAATAGTTCTCCCATAAGCCGGGACGGGATTTCAGGCTGGAAAATGAATATTCCTGCAGCTCCGAGCATGGCACTGGCGGCGAGAGTGAGCACCGTGGGAATCCTCAGGATTATCAATATAATGGTAATGAGGGGTATAATGAGGGTCAGAGGCGTGATATTAAACGTTTCATGAAGCCGGGTAATCATATCGTCGGCCGAAGCCGCCATACCGGAACCATTGGTCATTCCGATTATAGAGAAGACGGCGAGAGCAATAAGCATGGCAGGCCCCGAGGTAATCATCATATAGCGGATATGCTGGAAAAGATCCACGCCGCAAGCAGATGAAGCTACTACGGTTGTGTCGCTCAAAGGCGACATCTTGTCGCCGAAATATGCCCCCGAGATTATGGCGCCTGCAATCATTGCTGCACTATAGCCCAGAATTGATCCTATTCCCATAAAAGCGACTCCTATTGTTGCGATAGTAGACCATGAACTGCCTGTCAGAACGGAAATCGCTCCGCACGAAATGCAGGTTAGAGCCAGAAAAAAAGTAGGATTGAGGAACTTGAGTCCGTAATTAATAAGGGTCGGGACGACTCCGCTGAGCATCCAGGTTGTGGCAACCATCGATATGAAAATCAGCATCGGAACCGCAGGTAATATCTGCCGGGCGCTTTTTGTAAAGCCCTCTCTCAGGCGGGAGAATGACACGGAGGCCGTCAGCCACGTGAGAATTACAGAGAGCGCAGTGGCGCTGAGCAGGGCAAATGAACTATAGTCCGAAACTGCTTCCGGCCCAAGAAATATTATTATGGACAAAATGCTTCCGAGAAGCGCTATGATAGGGATAACAGACACGAACGTTGTAGGGTTGCCGTTTCCACTGAATATAAGTGATTCCTTCAACTTTGTAGAATTGATTTATTTTTCCATTGCAAAAATACAATTAATTACCCACAATTCTTTAATATTTTCATGAATTATGGGTATTTTAACAGTCGTTTGGTTGCAAAACCAAAACAATTGTGACTATTTGCCAAATAATATCTTTCTGTCTCGGCGGATTGCAGAATCTGTCATTGACTCGGGAATGAATCGCCAGTTTAAGTCGACGGCAGGAGCTACCGTACCTTTCGTTTCTATGGCTTTCAGGAGATAGAAACGAAGATCCTTATCGGTCGACTTTAAAATCCGGCTTTTGAGATCGGATTGGGGAATCCCTGCGCCTTTGGTCAGGTGATCACCTCCGCCGTTTCCGCGGTATGAATTAAGTGCTACCCGATATTTCTTAGTCATACTGAACGGAGTGCCGTCGGTCATACTTGTAATGTTGATTTTGCTGCCTTTTGGTTTTGTTACATCTACAGTATAGTTGATGCCTGCGGCTGAATCGAAATTATAAGAAGGATTCTTAAGTCTCGCATAGCCGCCTTTTGCGGCTCCGGTTTCGTCGGCAAAAAGCAAAAGATGGTCTGACGCACTGTTCATCTGCTGAGTCCACATAGAATAGCTTTCTTCGAGGTAGTCTTTGATTTCCTTGCCGGTCAGCTCCATAGTATAGAGCATATTCTCATATTTGTAGAGATTGAACATGTCGCTCATGTGAATGTCGCCTTTAGCGATAGTAGCGTCGAAAGAGAGGGGCGCGGCAAATGATATTTCTGCCTCACCAATCTCAAGTTGCAGACTGTGTAAAAGCGACATGAAAGCCGACGGGCCGAAGAATGAATCACGGGAATTGAAATCGCCGGCAGCTGTCCCGATTTTCTTGGAAACGAAATCAGTAATGGCATCGCGTTGTTGCTCAAATCTGTCAAGAAAGGCCTGATCGGGGTCAACATCCGTCACGCTTACTATTTTGCCGGTTATCTTTTTTTCTCTGATTTTATGACCATTAATTTTTAAATCAACGCTGAGTTCAGCCACTTTTCTGGCTCCGTTGGCCGGATTCAGAACTATAACTTTGTCACCTTTTTTAGTTACAATTTCCTTAAGATATTCAATATGGTCATGTCCGATGAAAACAGCATCAAACCCTGCCACGTTTTCAACCACGGTAACGGAGGCGTTTTCGTTATACCCCCCTGTACGTACCGATGAATCGTGACCGGAATGGAAGAGCCCTATAATCAGATCCGGTTTCTCTTTTTTACGGATTAATTTCATCCATTTCCGGGCGGCAGTCTCCATGTCCTCGAATTCGAGCCCTTCCCATAAGTTTTCGGGAAGCCACGCCGGGATGGCGGGAGTAATAAGTCCGAGAACCGCAATGCTGATGCCGTTGCGCTCTATTACAGTATATGGTCTGAAATATGGATTCCCGGTCGACTTGTCAATAACGTTAGCGGCAAGTACCGGCATATTCAATTGAGCGCTAAAGCGATCATATACGGCGTGACCTGTTTCTATGTCGTGGTTGCCGATTGTAAAAGCGTCATAATCCAGATAGTTCAGCATCCGGGCTGCTAAATGGGGCGCTTCGGTGTCAATATAATTATAGTAATATGCCGACGGCTGTCCCTGAAGAATGTCGCCGTTGTCAAGGAGAATCACATTCTCTCGTCCGATACTGTCGCGTAGCTCTTTTACGAATGTAGATACTCTTGCGAGAGAACCGAGATTCGGGATCCGGTTTATGAAGTCAATGGGGAAAAAATTGCCGTGGACGTCGGTTGTCTGGATTATTTTAAGGTGTACGTCTCTTTCAGAAGCCCGGGTGCCGGTATCGCAACCTGTCATGGCTGCTAAAGTGGCGGCAGTAAACATTGCGGCAATTGATTTGAAGATTTTCATCTGATAAAGTTAATCAAGCTCTCTCTGTTTTTTAAGGGTGAGGCCCGGTATATACTGCCCTTACCTTACCAACAGCGAGGCTTCCTTCAACTTTAAGCGGAATTCGTTGGGTATCAGTAGAAATCCATCCCGACATTGGCGCTGAACTCTCTTTGCCGTGACGGGTGAAACTGAAATTGATGTAATATGTCTCAAACTGACGCCCGTTTAGCTTGATCTTTTTTATGCCGTTGTAAGTAATCGTCAGTTTTTCTTTTTTGGAGCCTGAGAAGATATTGACGGTTATGGTCTGGCCGCTTTTCATTGTCTGGAAATCAAGCGAACGCAGATAGAAGAAAGAACTCAGGAGATCTACAGTCATTCCCTGGCCTTCCAGCCTGAGTGTTGATTTTTCGATCGGTGCCCCCGCCTTATCCTGGCGATAACGGGTGCAGTCACCGATAAAGGTGTTGCCTATGCGGGTAAAATCCACGATCTGTTTTTTATACTTGCCGTTTTCGTGGGCAATATAAGTGTATTTGACAGGGTAGAGCCCGACCTTTGTCATTGTCGTATAGAGTGTGTCGCGGAGCGGGTATATGCTGTTTGCCCAAGAAGCATTGCGGGCATAGACCGCAGCCTGATATAAGTCGCCATCGTTGCGCAACGTCATTGATGCATGTCCTGCTACCTTATTGATGAGTCCCCATTTGTAGATTACATCATAGGTCAGAGTTTCGTCGACGAGCGAAACAGGTTTTAGATCGTCGGCTGAAATCCTCGTGAAGCACAACGTGAGGAATGTCAGAATTGTAAGAAAGCGATTCATCTTTATATTATCTTTCTTAATATAGACGTTCAACATTGAATAAAGTTTAACTCCGGCTCAATTACTTTTTAAATCGTCGAGGTCGCGGAAGGGCAGAACCGATCGGGCCGACTGCTCGATATGCTTGTTGCGCCAGCATTTGCGGCAAACTGCTATATAGCGGTCGTCGCCTCCGATTTCAACCTGTTCTCCCTGATCAAGGAAGTCGCCGTTGCGGTCTATGCGCGCGTTTATAATAGTTTTGCGCCCGCACGTGCATGTCGATTTGATTTCATCAATAGTGTCGGCTATCTCGAACAGTCTTTTTGAACCCTCGAAAAGATGACTCTGGAAATCCGTACGCAGACCGTAGCATACCACATTGCAACCGAAGTCATCTACAATCCTCGCGAGCTGATCGACTTGAGCCTCCGTAAGGAACTGTGCCTCATCAATAAGAAACCAGTCGATCAGCGACTCTTTCTCGGCGAAGAGTTCAGTAGCAAGCCTGTAGAGATCCGTGTCATGGTATATCCAGCGGCATTCACGCTCAATGCCTATGCGCGAGCGGATTACATTTACTGCGTCACGAGTGTCTACAATAGGTTTCATACACACGTAGTTCAGACCGCGTTCCTCAAAGTTGTAAGCGGTAGTAAGCAAAAGGGCGGTTTTGGCCGAACCCATGGTGCCGTATCTGAAATATAGTTTGCCTGTACGGTTCATTTTTGTCCATTATTTTTTTTCAATTGACAAAGGTAACAAGTTTTTCCTGAAATCCCCCATAAATATTATCCGGATTCCTGAACGGAAGTCATAGGTTACATCGGTTCTCTTTAAAATGATTGAATTTGGCCGTAGTAAGACATACTTAGAAATCCCGGCATTATAGTTTATTTGAAAAATTTAATTACATTAAGGGATAAAAAAAAGCCGAAACTAACCATTTTTCAATAATTAGTACTATCTTTGCAGATATTCTCCCCGTTAACCTTTCAGAAATAATTATCAATTTAAGCAAAAACATATCTAAACTAAATCAAATCCAACAGATGAAAAGAGTTTATACGTTTGGAGATGGCAAGGCAGAAGGAAATGCCTCAATGCGCAATCTCCTTGGTGGCAAAGGTGCCAACCTCGCCGAAATGAACCTGTTAGGAATGCCCGTTCCTCCCGGCTTTACCATAACCACCGAAGTATGTACTGAATATACCCAGTATGGCCGCGATGAAGTGGTGAAGAGAATTCAGAAAGACGTAGAGGCTGCCATTGCCCACGTTGAAGAACTCACCGGAAAGAAATTCGACGACCCTGCAAACCCGCTTCTCGTGTCGGTACGCTCCGGTGCACGTGCTTCCATGCCCGGTATGATGGACACCGTCCTGAACCTCGGCATGAACGACGCTACTGTAGCATCGCTCGCTGAAAAGAGCGGCAACCCCCGTTTCGCGTGGGACAGCTATCGTCGTTTTGTGCAGATGTACGGCGACGTTGTGCTCGGCATGAAGCCTAAAAGCAAAACCGACATCGATCCCTTCGAGGAGATCATGGAGAAAGTTAAAGCCGAAAAAGGCGTGAAACTTGACACCGAACTCGACGTAGAAGATCTCAAGAACCTTGTCAAGCTCTTCAAAGCCGCCGTTAAAGACTTTACCGGAAAAGACTTCCCCGACAGCGCATGGGAACAGCTTTGGGGTGGCATCTGCGCCGTATTCGACAGCTGGATGAACGAACGTGCCATCATCTACCGCCGCATGAATCAGATTCCCGAAGAGTGGGGCACAGCCGTCAACGTACAGGCCATGGTTTACGGCAATATGGGCAATAACTCCGCCACCGGCGTGGCATTCAGCCGCGATGCCGCTACCGGCGAAAATATTTTCAACGGCGAATACCTCATCAACGCTCAGGGCGAAGACGTGGTTGCCGGCATCCGCACGCCTCAGCAGATTACTGTTGAAGGCTCGCGCCGATGGGCAGCCCTCCAGGGTATCAGCGAAGAAGAGCGCGCAAGCAAATATCCTTCACTCGAAGAGTCTATGCCGGTCTGCGCTGCTGAACTCATAGCAATCGCCCACCGTCTTGAAGACTATTACAAAGACATGCAGGATATGGAGTTCACAATCCAGGACGGCAAACTCTGGATGCTCCAGACCCGTAACGGCAAACGTACCGGCGCCGCTATGGTCAAAATCGCCATGGATCTTCTCCGTGCGGGTGAAATCGACGAAAAGACCGTGATTCTCCGTATGGAACCCCAGAAACTCGACGAGCTTCTCCACCCCGTATTCGACAAATCGGCTCTCAAACGTGCTAAAGTCGCAGCCAAAGGTCTTCCCGCATCACCCGGTGCTGCTGCCGGTCAGATTGTTTTCTCTGCCGACGATGCCGAAGCATGGAACGAAAAGAAAAAGAAAGTGGTTCTCGTCAGAATCGAAACTTCGCCTGAGGATCTCCGCGGCATGGCTGCCGCACAGGGCATCCTTACAATGCGCGGCGGTATGACCTCTCACGCAGCTGTTGTTGCCCGCGGCATGGGTAAATGCTGCGTGTCGGGTGCCGGCGAAATCCGTGTGGATTACAAGGCTAAGACCGTTGAAATGGGCGGAAAGGTTTACAATGAAGGCGACTGGATTTCGCTCAACGGCTCGACCGGCGAAGTTTACGACGGTCAGGTTCCCACTGTAGAACCTGAGCTTGACGGCGATTTCGGATCAATCATGAACCTCGCATCCAAATTTGCCACCACCCGCGTACGCACTAACGCCGATACACCCCGCGATGCCAAACAGGCTCGTCACTTCGGCGCTGAAGGTATCGGTCTCTGCCGCACCGAACACATGTTCTTTGAAGGTGACCGCATCAAAGCCGTCCGCGAAATGATTCTTGCGAGCGATGTTGAAGGCCGCAAACATGCTCTCGCCAAACTGCTTCCCATGCAGCGCGGTGACTTCGAAGGCATTTTCGAGGCTATGGACGGATTCGGTGTTACAATCCGCCTTCTCGATCCGCCGCTCCACGAATTCGTACCCCATCAGACCGCTACTCAGAAAGAGCTCGCAAACGAAATGGGTCTTACCCTTGAAGAAGTAAAGGCAAAAGTCGATTCTCTCGAGGAATTCAACCCCATGCTCGGTCATCGCGGATGCCGTCTCGGCATTACCTATCCTGAGATCACCGAAATGCAGGCCCGTGCCATCATTGAGGCCGCTCTTGCAGTTCAGGCTCGCGGTATCAAAGTATTCCCTGAAATCATGATTCCTCTCGTAGGCTCCCTCAAGGAAATCCAGAACCAGGCAGACATCATCAATATCACTGCCGCCAAGGTGTTTGAGGAAAAAGGACAGAGCGTACCCTATAAAGTAGGTACCATGATCGAGGTTCCCCGTGCTGCTCTCGTAGCTGATCAGATTGCTACCGTAGCCGACTTCTTCTCGTTCGGTACCAACGACCTTACCCAGATGACCTTCGGATTCTCGCGCGACGATGCTCCCAAGTTCCTCAAATTCTACAAAGAACACGGAATCATCAAGACCGATCCTTTCGAAGTGCTCGATCAGGAAGGCGTTGGCCAGCTCGTAAGAATGGGCGTGGAAAAAGGCCGCTCGACCAAACCCGAACTCAAAGTGGGTATCTGCGGCGAACACGGCGGTGAGCCCTCTTCGGTTAAGTTCTGCGCTAAACTCGGCATGAACTACGTAAGCTGCTCGCCCTATCGCGTGCCGATTGCACGTGTCGCTGCGGCGCAGGCTGCTATTGAAGACTAATCCCTTAGTCTGAAATAATAAGTTTAACAAGGCAGGGATTTCAATCTGTTGAAATCCCTGCCTTTCCTTTTCAAAGAAATGACACAAAACGAGATTGACCGGCTAAGTATCGAAAAGGCAAAGGAATTGTTTGCATCCAAGAAAGTATATGATATTGAAGTCGGAACTACTGCCGGACTTCAGGCTATTCACCGTGCATTGTTCGATGGCCTTTATCCTTTTGCCGGCGAAATACGAAAACTCAATATATCGAAAGGAGGTTTAAGATTTGTAAATTCTTTATATCTTACTCCCGCTCTTGAAGCTATCGAGAAGATGCCTGAATCTGGGTTTGAGGAAATCGTTGCGAAATATGTTGAAATGAATATTGCCCACCCGTTCATGGATGGCAATGGTCGCGCCACACGTATCTGGCTCGACATGATGCTTCGCCGTTCGCTTGGAAAAGTCGTAGACTGGCGTAAAATCACCCGTGAAGCATACATGCAGGCAATGGAACGTTCACCAATCAACGACCTCGAACTCCGCTATCTGCTCCAAAATGCGCTCACTACAGAAACCGATGACCGTGAGGTCTTTTTTCATGGCATAGACCAATCCTACTATTACGAAGGCTACGAACCGGAATAAAACGAGATGTCTTATGTAGCTGGGGGACTGGGCTGTTGTCCTTTTATAAAGAGAGAGAGCAATCAGGATTCTTAAAGAATCCGTTAAACTTGGCCATAATATTGCCGCTTGCAATATAGGTAGTTATGTCGGAGCGGTATATGTCTGGAGGTATTCCGGAGATTATTGGGGATGAATGTTTTATTAACATAAATTGGAATTCATTACAAGTGGAATTTTTGTTTTAATGATAAGAGAGATTAATTCTATCATCGTTTCAATAAATTCACTTGTATGTTGCATATCCGTTTCAATTATTTGTTGATGCTGACCCTTGCATTCGGGCCGATCTCAGCTCAGCGGCTTAATGCAGCAGCTGAATTGTCCGACACAACCGAGACTGCCATTCTGACTATAGAGGAGGCAACGGAGATTATAACCTGTTCCTCTGCCGGTACATCCTCTGCAGAGTCCGTTGCATTAACCGATTCTGTACCCCCGGAAGATATTTCTGTACTCACGCCGGTAATACCACGCTATCAGATGCGTCAGCCGCAACCTGATTTCAAGTCCAGACCCTCAATATACGCTTTCCCTTATTCCAAGAACCGGTCGCTGCCGCAATGGCATCGTATGTGGGTAAATACTGCCGTTCTGGGTAGTGCTTTTGTTTCAACCCTGCTGGTGCTTGAATGTCTTCCTGAAGATGCAACGACCTGGAACAGAGCCGCCATCCAGGAAGTACCTCCTTTTACCCGCTGGTACAAAAATGTATTCAAACGGGGTCCCGAATGGGATCACGACAATCCTATATTCAATTATGTGCTTCATCCTTATGCCGGAGCCGCATATTTCATGTCGGCGCGCTCATGCGGTTTTAATTTCTGGCAGTCAATGTTCTACAGTTTCTGTATATCATCATTCGGCTGGGAATTCGGTATAGAGGCATTTATGGAACGACCGTCGTATCAGGATCTTGTCATTACCCCCGTGGTGGGAAGTGTCATAGGAGAGCTTTTCTACAAGACAAAGCGTAAAATCGTAGAGAACAATTATCATCTGGCCGGATCGAAGTTCCTCGGGAATGTCGTGGTGTTTTTAATCGATCCGGTCAATGAAGTTATCGACCTGTTTCGTGGGAATCCTTGCAGAAAAATGCATTTCCCCGAAGATGGTGAAGATGGCTTTGTTGACAACGGAAGCCATGTTGTATCCTCGCTTATGCCGTGTATGGTAGGCGGTGCTCCCGGTTTTTCGCTCACTGTTTCATTCTGATTATCCCCGGATTCAGGATTTCGCCTGCCGTCCCTCATTTGCAAATATTTACATTTGCTTTGGTTTTTGTGTATTCAAGATTTTTGCATTGCACTGAATAATTCATTAACTTTGCAAACTTAAAACGCAGGAACTCACTTTTGGGCTTTAAGCCGTAAGCGAGTCATTGATTAAACAGATATATATGGGATTCTTTGATTTTTTCTCTAAAAATAAGAAGGAACAGCAGGAAACACTCGACCGCGGCCTCAACCGTACAAAGAAGGGTTTCTTTGACCGTCTTACCCATGCGATTGCCGGTAAATCGACTATCGACGACGAAGTTCTCGACAATCTCGAAGAAGTATTTATAACATCCGATGTCGGAGTCGATACAACCCTTAAGATAATTGACCGCATTCAGGCGCGTGTCGCTAAAGATAAATATGTCGGTTCCTCCGAACTCAACAACCTTCTCTGCGAAGAGATTTCCGACATGCTTGCTGAAAACAGCAATGAATCTTCGCTGGAGGATTTTACAGTCCCGGCAGGTCATAAACCTCACGTAATTATGGTTGTCGGTGTCAATGGAGTCGGTAAAACCACTACGATAGGCAAGATGGCCGCTCAGTTCAAGAAGGCCGGCAATAAAGTTATGCTCGGTGCCGCCGATACTTTCCGTGCTGCAGCTGTGGATCAGCTCGACATCTGGGGCGAAAGGGCCGGAGTGCCTGTAGTGAAACAGAAGTTAGGTGCCGATCCGGCATCTGTAGCGTTCGACACTCTGCAAAGTGCTCTCGCCAACGATATCGACGTGGTCATTATCGACACGGCCGGTCGCCTTCACAATAAGAAAGGCCTTATGGATGAGCTGACGAAAATCCGCAACGTGATGCAGAAACTTGTGCCTGATGCGCCCCACGAAGTTCTTTTGGTGCTCGACGGTTCTACAGGCCAGAATGCTTTCGAACAGGCAAAACAGTTTGTTGCGGCCACCTCCGTAAACGAACTCGCCATTACCAAGCTCGACGGAACCGCAAAAGGAGGCGTTGTCATTGGTATAAGCGACCAGTTTAAAATTCCTGTCAAATATATCGGACTTGGTGAAGGTATTGAGGATCTGCAGGTTTTTCATAAAAGGGAATTCGTCGAATCGCTTTTCGGCGAGGGTAAAAAAGATTGACAGTTCCGCTCTGATTTTCGGTCAGTAGCTTGCGTCAGACTGTAAGTTTAAGATTTTGAATAAAAAGAAAGTAAATATAATTTCTCTCGGATGTTCGAAGAATCTTGTCGATTCCGAGCGTCTGATGGCCATGCTTGCCTCGGCTGGTTGCGATGTAGCTTTCGAAAGCGGAAAGACTGATCGCGGCGATATCGTAGTAATCAACACTTGTGGATTCATAGGCGATGCAAAGCAGGAGTCAATAGACGAAATATTGGCTTGGGCTGAAGCCAAAAATCGGGGCGAGATTTCGGCTCTCTACGTTATGGGGTGCCTTTCGCAACGTTATCCGGACGAATTGCCCGGTGAGATTCCTGAAGTAGACAAATGGTACGGCAAAACCGACTGGCCTATGCTTGTGAAGGAACTTACTTTGAAATCGCCGGCTACATCCCTCTACGACAGAATCATTACCACGCCCCGGCATCACGCTTATCTCAAGATAGCAGAGGGCTGCAACCGTTTTTGCTCATTTTGCGCCATTCCTCTTATAACAGGCCGTTATAAGTCAAAAAAAATAGAAGATATTGAGGCCGAGGTGAGGATGCTTGTCGCAAAAGGTGTGAGAGAATTCAATGTTATCGCTCAGGATCTCACCAATTACGGCCGGGATATATATGGAAAAGTGATGATAGCCGAGCTTATCGACAGGATCGCATCAATTGACGGCGTGGACTGGATTCGGCTCCACTATGCTTATCCGGCGGACTTTCCTATGGAACTCCTCGATGTCATGGCACGTCGTGGCAACGTCTGCAAATATCTCGACATAGCGCTCCAGCATATCAATGACCGGGTGCTTTCCAATATGCGCCGGCACATCACCGGCGATGAAACCAGAGCCTTGCTTGCAGAAATACGTCGGCGTGTGCCCGGTATTCATATCCGCACAACTCTTATGGTCGGATTTCCCGGTGAAGATGAGAAGGCATTCGACGAACTCGTTGCTTTCGTAAAAGAACAGCGGTTCGAGCGCATGGGCGCGTTTGCCTATTGCGAGGAGGACGATACTTTCGGCGCTGAAAATTTCACCGACGACATTCCCGATACGGTAAAGCAGGCCCGGCTCGACAGGCTTATGGCTGTTCAGGAGGAGATTTCCTATGAAATCCAGCAGGAAAAAGTAGGGAAAACCTTGTCAGTGATGATTGTCCGTGAAGAGTCTGACTGTTTCGTCGGTCGCACGCAGTGGGATTCTCCTGAGGTAGACCCCGAGGTTCTGATATCGAAAAAAAACGGGCAGAAACTCAAGCGCGGACATTTTTATAATGTACTGATAACATCTGCCGCTCCTTTCGAACTGATGGGGGAGGTCGTGGAGGAAACATTATGACGATGAATGCCGAACTTTTCGATTTGGCTGCGGAATGTCTGCAGAAGACTATTCCGTTTGCCTTATATGCTCTACCTGCCGAGGAAGAATTTCATTTTATTTCTTCTTTGCCGGATGACGATGGCCGTTGTGAGGCACGGCCGGATGATTCCGGATGGGCCGGCTTTGCCATGAATTTCTTCGCCAACGACGAACCTTATCTGGCCGGAATCAATAGCTCCGGAGAAATTTCGGCCGGTGATATGATTGAAAGAATCAACGCATATTCCGGAGCATTCCCTACCGAAATTGTCCCCTCGTTTAAATCTACGCCGAGAATTCTATACAATGCAGAACTGCGCAGGGTAATCAGCAACCTCCGGACTGAGAAAGGGAAAATTGTGATATCGCAGATGACCGCTGAGACTACTTCTATGTCTCTTGCAAAAGTATTGAATAATTACTTCGGATTGTTTCCCGACACGTTCAGATACGTTTGCTATCTGCCAGAGACCGGTGCCTGGATGGGTGCTACCCCCGAAATTCTTATCGATTATTCCCTTACGGATGGCAAAATCGAAACAATGGCTCTCGCCGGCACCAGGCTTGACGCTGAAAAAGGAGACTGGGATGAAAAAAACGTGTATGAGCATCAGCTCGTTGCCGATTTCATAGCCGGAGCACTTGAAAATGCCGGATGCTCAGTCAGTGTCGGCTCCCGGACCGAATTGCGCTTTGGCGAACTGACGCATCTTTGCACCCCCATTCATGCCCAATCGAATCTTCCGGCAATTGAGATACTGAAATTGCTTAGTCCTACGCCGGCTGTATGCGGCTCGGATCGCGAAAAGGCACTTGGCGAAATAATAAGGGGCGAATATTGCCCCCGCCTTTGCTATGGCGGATTCGTAGCCGTGACGCAGCACAATCGCGTAAGAGCGTTCGTCAATCTCCGTTGCGCGCTTTTGGCTCCGGGACATTTTGAAAACGGACATCCGGGCTGGATTTTCAACATCTATTCCGGCGGCGGTATAACCGGCGACAGCAAAGTAGAGCAGGAGTGGAGCGAGGCAATGGCAAAATCCCGGCCGCTCCTCCGCGCGCTTACTGGGCGCCGGTTTCCTGTAAGAAAAGAAACGATAACTAATTTCAAGCTCTCTCCCGAATTTGTAAGAAAGCTATGAATACAAAAAATACAGCCGGAAAGGCGGCTCTCATACTGATAATTGCCATTGTTATTGTTGCAGGCATTTCTTTTTTGCCTCTGTCAAAGATAAGTAATGGTAAAATAAAGGATTTCAATCTTCTCGGTGATATTATGAAGGAATATGCCGTCAACGATTCTTCCTCGCCCGATTTGTCGGCTGAGAACATCGATCCGGAACTATTAAAATCCGACTCGCTGTCAGTAAAAAATACCGGTACCCGGTCGGAGGCCGTACTGGAACCTGATTCCGTAGCGATAGTAGCCCCGAAACCATCAAAAGTGGGTGATCTTGTTGTTATTGAGGATTATACACCCGACAACCGCGGCCTTTCTTCTTTGCGCCGGGCTATCGGCCTCGGATCGCTTGCCCGTATAGCTTTTGTAGGCGACAGTTACATCGAAGGCGACATATTTACCCAGGATCTCCGAGAAAAACTGCAGAATGCGTACGGAGGTCAGGGTGTAGGATTCGTCAACATGCACTCCGATTTCCCCGGATTCCGCCGTTCGGTGCGTCAGGGCGGAAGCGGATGGAAAACATTCACCGCTCTCAAGAAAGGCAATTACGAATATATGGCTCTGTCAGAACAATATGCCATCCCATCCGGCAAAGCTCTTTCTACCTATACAGGTTCGAAAACATTTCCGCATGCCCTTCAGTGGAGTCGTTCGAGTTTCCTGTTTATTTCGCCTGATGACGCTGTAGTATCTTACCGTACAGACAGCAAAGGAGAATGGACAGAACACAATGTCACCGGCGATTCCGTTGTGCAGTCTCTTTCGGTAGACTGCCTGACCGATAATTTTGAGATCAAAACATCCGCACCTGAACTTATCGGACTCGGCGTATGGCTCGACGGCAATACCGGCATAGCCCTTGACTGCATGTCTTCCCGCGGCTTCTCCGGTGTCACGCTCACCAAAATAAATTCACAGCTCTGCCGGCAGATGTCGGCTTTCATTCCTTACAATCTGATAATTCTCGAGTTTGGCATAAACGCGATGAGTGCCAAGCAAACCGACTATCATATCTATTCCAACCGTATGGTCAACGTGATTTCTCACGTCAGATCATGCTATCCGGGTGCAGATATCCTCCTGCTGGGCATAGGTGACCGGGGGGAAAAGCATGGTACTGAGATCCATTCGATGAAAGTGGCCGAAGCGATGGTCACAGCTCAGCGCGATGCTGCCCGCAGAGCCCGTTGCCTGTTCTGGGATACCCGCGAGGCAATGGGTGGACAGGACGCAATAGTGGAATGGACACGAAGCGGTCTTGCCAACAAGGACTACATTCACCTCACTCATAAGGGAGGAGCCGTTCTTGCCGATAAATTATTCAATGCAATGCAACAAAGTTTGAAATGAAAAAACGTTATATCAGCATACTTTCAGCTCTGGCGATTTTAGTCTCGCCGCCTGTAGCCTGGTCGGCGCAAGTCGCAACAGTTATGTCCGCACAGCCGGAATCGGAAACCGACGACGAAGAAGAAATCGACGGAGAAGAAACGGTCACCGACGACGAAGACGATCGTGCCGTCCGCGAAAATCCCGTGATAATTCCCGACGAGGCCGACGACATCGATATTCCGATTCCCTCGTTCATCCGCAAAGGCGCAAACCACATTATTTATAATGGTTCCGACTGGTCGGATCTTCGGAAAGCATTCGTAGGCAGCAGCAACAGACCCGTGTCGATAATCCATATAGGCGACAGCCATATTCAGGCGGACATTTCCTCCGGAACCACCCGTGAGCTTTTGCAATACGATTTTGGAAACGCCGGCCGCGGTCTGATCGCTCCGTTGAAGATGAGCGGCACTAATCAGCCGGTAGACTACCTATTTCAAAGCAAGAATGCCTGGAATCCGGTTAAACTTATGAGCGCATCCTGGCGCCAGACAGTCGGTTTTACCGGCACGTCGATTCACCCTGTGAGCAATTCCGGTGAAATAACGGTAGGTACAACCGAACGCGACGATTACAATCCCTTCTCGTCAGTTACGATTTTCCACAATGGAAAAATGACGATTGAAAACGTAACCGACTCCAACGGCAACAAAATCAATTTCCGGGCCATTCCCTCGCGTGATTATACTCAGATTGTCATGGCTTCGACAGAAACCAAGGTCAGCATCCAGTTCAAATCGACCGGCGATCTTACCATATTCGGAGCATCGCTTTCGGGTTCCCCCCGCGGCGTTTTTTATCACGCCATCGGTAACAACGGAGCCACCTACGATACTTACAACCGTATCGGAACAGTTGGTCAGGGCATATCTCCTCTCAATCCGGATCTTGTGATAATTTCCCTCGGTACCAACGAAGCTTTCGGCCGTCTTGATGTGTCTGGATTTACCCGTGCCATCGACCGGCTTGTTAAAAACATCAGAGCCTCTAATCCCGATGCGCAGATTCTCCTCACCACTCCGATGGAATGTCAGAAAAGTGTATATTCCACGAAGAAAACACGAGTTAAGACCAAGCGGCGCCGTGGAAAGAAAAGCCGCTACCGCACTGTATCGAAGAAGGTTAAAAGTTATGCTGTCAACAACAATATAGCCCCGCTGCGGCAGGCTATTCTCGACTATGGCAAAAACAACTCGATTGCCGTATACGACTGGTATGAAGTAGCCGGCGGCCGTGGCGCAAGCTCAACATGGATAAGCCATAACCTTTTTGCCGGCGATCGCGTACACCACACCCACAAAGGATATAATCTCGAAGGACGCCTCGTTTATGATGCCATCATGGACGCCCTCCGCGATAACAAGTAACAGATTGAATTAAAAATGACCGGAATTTCAGACATCGAGCCTGATAAGCTTATCGGACTTCTAAAGTACGATGCGGCGTCTCCGTTGTTGTTCAATACGGGACTCTTTCTATTGCTCTTTGTCGCATTTCTTTGTATTTACAGAATTCTCCGGCGGTTCAGAACCGTCAAGATGATTTTTGTAATTCTTTTCTCCCTCTACTTTTATTATAAGTCGTCGGCCGAATACTGTTTTATCCTTCTCGGAGTCTGCATATCCGACTATTTGTTAGGTATGATTCTGGATAAAACGAAATCAGGTATCGGCAGGAAAGCGATCGTGCTTGTCAACGTGTTGATAAATATTGGAATGCTTGCCTTTTTCAAATATTTCAATCTCATTATCGACACTATCGTACAGTTCACCACTCTCAGGTTCGATGCCCTCGACATTATTCTGCCGGCCGGAATTTCATTTTTCACGTTCCGCTCCATCAGCTACATCGTTGATATATACCGGGGCACAATTCCGGCATGCCGCAACTTCCTGAACTATACCTTTTACCTTACCTTTTTCCCGCCCCTTCTCGCAGGCCCGGTTGTCAGGGCTCGCGATATGCTTCCGCAGATTGAATCGAACCCTATTGCCACGCGGGCTATGGTGAGTGAGGGACTCTGTCTGATTATTGCCGGCCTTATAAAGAAAGTCGTGGTAGCCGACTTCATCAGCGGAAACTTCGTCGACCGGGTTTTCGATAATCCGGCCCTTTACAGCGGATTCGAAAACGTTGTGGCCATATACGGATTTTTTATTCAGCTTTACTGCGACTTTTCGGGATACAGCGATATGGCTATCGGCATAGCTCTGCTGCTGGGCTATAGATTTACCGACAACTTCCGTGCGCCGTTCAAGGCTCAGAGTCCTACCGAATTCTGGCACAGATGGCATATTTCGCTCTCAACCTGGCTCCGTGACTACGTTTATATTCCTCTTGGCGGAAACAGATGCTCGAAAGCACGCGCCAATTTCAACCAGATGGCGACTATGGTTATAGGTGGCCTCTGGCACGGCGCATCATGGATGTATGTTATCTGGGGAGGCGTTCAGGGACTTCTCCTCGTTGTCCATAAAACATGGAGAAGCATTTTCCCGATACCGAAAGACAGGAAAACTCCCGGCTGGCGCGTTGCGGTCAACGTTTTCATAACGTTCAATCTCATGGCTCTTACCTTCATGTTCTTCCGTTGCCGTTCGCTCGACGATGTCAGTGCCATGACAACGCAAATCGTCAATGATTTCCACCTTTCAGTCGCGCCTCAGTTTGTTGAAGGGTATCTGCTGATAATTTTAGCCATGCTTCTCGGGCTTTTTATGCATTTCTCTCCCAAAAGATGGAGCGACAGGATGCGCGACCGATTCGACCGCGCTCCTCTTGTGATCCAGGCCTTTATACTCGCTATTGTGCTTGTGTTGATTATACAGGTACGTCAGAGCGACATAGTGCCATTTATTTACCTTCAGTATTGAACAAACCATGAATTATAACGAACTGAACTCTCATCCCCGCGACCGACTGATTGATTTCGACGAATCGCTTCATGAATACCGTCATAACGGGCGTATTTTCCGTTCGGTCACCACGATAGTAGAGGCGTGTTTTGAGAAATTCGATGCCGTATACTGGGCTTGTCGCAAAGCTCCTTCCATGGGCATGACCCCGTCGGCCCTTATTGAAAAATGGGAGGATGATGCCAGAAAGTCACGCGACCTCGGTACCATAATGCACGCCCGCATTGAGAATTACTATCTGGGAAATGACGAGGGCGACGACTCCGACTCGTTCCGCCTTTTCAGATTGTTCGCATCAGACAATACATTGCATCCGTACCGGACCGAATGGCGCATCTTCGACGAAGATTTCGGGGTGGCAGGCACTCTCGATTTTCTTGAGCGCACTCCTGAGGGCGAGTTCAATATCTACGACTGGAAACGATCAAAAAAGATTATCGGTCCCGACGGTTCTCCGCAGCGCGAAAACCACTGGCATAAGACAGCTCTTCCGCCGTTGACCCATCTGAGCGATACCTCTTTTTATCACTACGCGCTACAGCTTAGCATATACCGTTTTATTCTCTCGAGGAAATATGGTATTGAAATCTCTCGTATGCGGCTCGGCGTTTTTCATCCTCATTATTCTAATTATTATGTTGTCGATGTGCCGTACTTGCGCTCCGAAACCGAAAAAATTCTCGAAGCATTTGCAGCGCATCGTCACGAAAAAAAGCAGACAGTATGTTGAAAAAAATCTTTCTCTCCGCAGCATTTCTGCTGTCGGGCTTCGGCTTGATTCATGCCGATTATCCTACTCCCACGGAAAGCATGTCGGGCCTGTACGGATATGCCAATTCTGTAGGGCAGATGGTTATTAAGCCCCGTTACGACAATGCTCTTCCTTTTCGCGAAGGATTTGCTGCCGTTGAACGAGGCGGCAAATGGGGATTCATCAATCTCCGGGGCAAGCTTATATGCAAAATCATGTATCAATCGGTAAAAGATTTCAATTTTGGATATGCCCTTGTACAGTCAGAAGGCAAATGGGGCGCCATTGACACTTCCGGCGAAGAGGTTGTGCCCTGTATGTATGAAAATTACGGCGATCTTGCCAAGATAGAAAAAGTAACTGCTCCCGACGGAACGGTTACATATCGTGTTGCAAAATAGGTCTTTGACTGCCTGCGCTGTTAAAAGTAGTTAAACGCCCGATATCCGATTAAACCTTAAGGCTGATTCACCATCTATATAAATAGACAATGTAATAGAATTAGCTTTTTGATTATAGGCTCTGCGTCGGCTCGAGAAGAGTGGCGCAGAGCAATATTTTTATATTATTTTCACTGTATTCCAAAATTTTCGCTAAATTTGCTCACAAATCATTATCGTTAATTCTCAAATGAATAAAATAATAGACAAAGAGCATTTTTCCGAACATGTGGTTAAACTCGTGGTAGATGCTCCCATGATTGCCCGCTCGCGTCGAGCAGGCCATTTTGTTATTGTCCGCGCCGAAGAGGGGGGCGAGCGCATCCCCCTGACGATTGCCGACGCCGACACAGACCGAGGCTCCATTACCCTGATAATTCAGGAAGTCGGTGTCTCCACCCGTAAAATTTGTGCACTGAATCCCGGCGAATATCTCGCAGATGTTGTCGGGCCGCTCGGACAGGCAACTCATATTGAGAATTTCGGTACAGTGGTCTGTTGTGGCGGAGGCGTAGGTGTGGCTCCACTTCTTCCTATTATAAAGGCGCTGAAGATGGCTGGCAACAAAGTGATTTCGGTTCTTGCTGCCCGTACGGCAGACCTTATTATCCTGAAAGATCAGGTAGAGGAGTTTTCCGACGAAGTCATAGTGATGACCGACGACGGCTCTATGGGCAAGAAGGGTCTTGTAACCGCCGGAGTGGAAGAAGTTATAAACCGCGAGAAGGTCGATATGGTTGTTACGATCGGGCCTGCCATAATGATGAAATTCGTATCGCTCCTCACTGAAAAGTACGATGTTCCGACTATGTGTTCCCTCAACACTATTATGGTCGACGGTACCGGCATGTGCGGGGCTTGCCGCGTTACGGTCGACGGAAAAACGAGATTCGTCTGCATCGACGGACCTGAATTCGACGCTCATAAGGTAGATTTCGATGAAATGATGATGCGCCTCCGCTCTTATAATTAAACGAAATGTCATGAATAATAATACAAATACATCATCGCCACGCGATGCGCAGTGGCGCGAAGAATTGAGAACCCGGCTTACGGCAAAGGAGCGTACCTCGATTCCGCGAGTAAAAATGCCGGAACTCGATCCGGATTATCGCGTCACGTGTAATGAAGAAGTCAACTCCGGTCTTTCGGCCGAAATGGCAGTTACCGAGGCTACCCGCTGTCTCGACTGTCCCGACCCGCAGTGCATGAACGGATGCCCTGTTTCCATAAATATTCCCGGGTTCGTAAAGAACATCGAACGTGGCGACTTCAAGGCTGCGGCAGCAGTATTGAAGGAAACGAGCGCTCTTCCGGCTGTATGCGGCCGCGTATGTCCTCAGGAAAAACAGTGCGAGTCGCGCTGCATTTATAATAAAATGAAAAAGCAGCCGGTGGCAATCGGTTATCTCGAGCGTTTTGCCGCTGATTTCGAACGTATTTCCGGTTCTGCGGCCAGACCGGTCAAAGCTCCGGCAAACGGAATCAAGGTTGCGGTTGTCGGATCCGGCCCTTCCGGTCTCTCTTTTGCCGGAGATATGGTGAAACTTGGTTACGATGTCACCGTTTACGAGGCGCTCCACGAGATTGGAGGAGTGCTGAAATACGGTATCCCGGAATTTCGCCTGCCCAATGCAGTTGTCGATGCTGAAATCAATACACTCAGCGAACTCGGAGTCCATTTCATAAAGGATTGCGTGGTTGGCAAGACAATTTCTTACGACGATCTGCATAATGAGGGCTTCGCCGGTATCTTCGTAGGTTCAGGGGCGGGTCTGCCCAGATTCATGAATATACCCGGTGAGAACCTTGTGGGTGTAATGTCGTGCAATGAATACCTCACACGTATTAACCTCATGGGAGCCGGTAAGCCCGGATTCGATACGCCCGTATTTCGCGGCAACACCGTGGCCGTAATCGGGGGCGGCAATACCGCCATGGACGCCGTGCGTACTGCCCGACGTATGGGCGCCGGAACCGCTATGATAGTATATCGCCGCAGCGAGGAAGAAATGCCCGCACGAATTGAAGAAATACACCATGCTAAGCAGGAGGGCGTCAGATTCCTCACACTCCATAATCCGGTTGAATATCTCGCTGACGACAAAGGCCGCGTGCGCGCAATGAGGCTTCAGAAAATGGAGCTTGGAGAACCTGATGCTTCCGGAAGAAGAAGCCCCGTGCCGGTGGAAGGTGCGATTGAAGAGATTCCCGTCGACCTCGTGATTGTCAGCGTTGGCGTTTCGCCCAATCCCCTTATCCCTAATTCAATAGACGGACTCGAAGTGTCGAAACGCGGCACTATCGTGGTCAATGAAGAAACCATGCAATCGTCGTGTGGCGACATCTATGCCGGAGGCGACATAGTGAGAGGCGGCGCCACCGTTATTCTCGCCATGGGCGACGGCCGCCGGGCTGCATCCGCCATGCACAATACTTTATCACGGAAATAATAATATACCGGCATGACAGTTCAAAGACCGTATATAGACGACCTTACATATTTCCTGGACGCAAGTCCGGTTAATTTCGGCGCCGTACAGAGTATAGAGCAAATTCTTCGGAACGCTCATTTTCGCAAACTCGACCCGAAGGAAAAGTGGACATTCGAACCGGGAGGCGAGTATTATCTGACTAAAAACAGCAGTGCTATCTTTGCTTTCAGAATAGGCTGCGGTATACCGGAGGGCTATCATATAATCTCGGCCCACAGCGATTCTCCCGGCTTCAGAATAAAGCCGAATGCCGCTATGGCAACAGAAGGGGGAGTGGTAAAGCTCGACGTGGAAGTTTACGGCGGCCCGATTCTCTATACGTGGTTCGACCGTCCGCTCTCAATTGCAGGCCGGGTGATTCTTCGAGGTGAATCACCCATGAGCCCGGTGACAGAATATGTTGATTTCAGGCGTCCGCTGCTTACGATACCGCATCTCGCCATTCACTTCAACCGATCCGTCAACGAAGGGAACCCATTGTCGAAACAAAAAGACATGCTCCCCGTGATAGGAATAATCAAAGACGCATGCGAAGCTGAAAATCTGATTCCTGACATGATTTGCAAGAAACTCGGATGCAAAAAAGAAGACATTCTCGACTTCGATCTGAGTCTCTACGATACAACTAAGGCGTCGCGTCTCGGTGTAAACGACGAATTCATCTGTTCCGGACGTCTCGATGACCTTTCGATGGTTCATGCCGCCCTTACGGCTCTTCTTGAAAGCAAACACAGCCCTCATACGCAGGTTATGGCGATATTCGACAATGAGGAAACCGGTTCCGGAACAAAACAGGGCGCCGCATCGCCCACCCTCGAACATATCCTCCGCAGGATTAATATCGCTTCGGGCGGTTCGGAAGAGGATTTCTACCGTCAGCTCGCCGATTCCTTTATGATTTCCGCCGACAATGCCCACGCATTCCATCCGAACTATCCCGAGAAGTACGACCCGGCCAACCACCCGAAGATCAACGGCGGACCGGTTATAAAAATCAACGCCAACTGCAAATATATGACCGATGCCGATTCCGCAGCCGTTTACCGGACAATCTGTGAACGTGCCGGTGTCAGGTATCAGTATTTCGTCAACCATAGCGATGTGGCTGGAGGCTCAACTCTGGGAAACATTCTTACATCGCATATCGACATCCGCGGCGTCGATATGGGTGCGGCCATATGGGCAATGCATTCATGCCGCGAAACGGCCGGAGCGGCCGACCATGAAATGATAATCAAGTCATTCATAGAATTCTACAACCTCTGATTGACCAGCCAATAAATGATCCGGACGATTTTTCTTATGTTAAATCGTCCGGCCTTTTTTTAGCCAAAAAGGCATAAAAATCGTCAAATACGCAGATTTCGTCCTCTAAATTATTGCTGATTTAATATTTATTTGTTAATTTTGACGCGAAATGTTAACGGCATAAAATCTCTTTTTATAAAATTCACAACAATTAGCGATTAGAGTTGTTAACATAATAAATGAAAGATTCAAGAATCCGCTTCGAATGAGGCGGAGGGCATAGATAAATTATGAAAAAGTCAGTTATTTGGTTTCTAACTATAATCATGGCGTTGACATTTTCGGGACTGCTTTACGTCCAGATAGTGTATCTTAAAAACATGATAAAGATGCGCGACGACCAGTTTGCCGAGGGCGTGAAGCGAAGCCTTTACGCCGTGACTACAAGGCTCGAGCAGGATGAAACCAAACACTTCCTCGAAGAGGATATGCAGAATGTAAAGCCTCAGTTCTATCCCAGAGCAAACTCCGACGGCTCACTCGACCTCCAGTATAATTTCACCACCGCCGACGGCATTCATTACGACATCACGCAAAAAGGCAACATAGAGCGTCACACCGACAACTATACCTCCATGCGCGACATCATCCGCGGGCAGTATCTTTACCAGAAAGGACTGCTCGACGAAGTGATTCTTAATATCGTCAACCAGTCGAGCAATCGTCCTATCAGCGAACGGGCCGACTCCACTACCGTCTGCTCATACTTGAAAAGCGAGTTCGCCAACAATGGCCTTGATCTCCCCTTTGAATATGCTATCGTAAACAGGGTAGGGGCCGTGCTTTATCATACGGCCGGTTACAATCCGTCGGACGCCGGTAATAACAATATGTTCGTTCAGACGCTTTTTCCCAACGACCCGAAAAATAAAATGAACTATATAAAAGTGTATTTCCCCACAAAGAGCAAATACATCTCAAGTTCTGTCCGGTTCATGATTCCGTCGTTTATCTTCACGTTCATTCTTCTCGTTACGTTTGTATTCACGATCATTCTTGCTTTCCGGCAGAAGAAACTTTCGGAGATGAAAAACGATTTCATCAACAACATGACCCACGAGTTCAAGACCCCGATTTCTACAATATCACTTGCGGCTCAAATGCTTAACGACTCTTCTGTATTGAAATCTCCCACTATGCTCTCCCACATTTCCACGGTCATAAACGATGAGACTAAACGCCTGCGTTTTCAGGTGGAAAAAGTGCTTCAGATGTCGATGTTCGACCGCCAGAAAGCCACCCTCAAGCTGCAGGATGTGGATGCCAACACTCTGATTGCGAACATTACCAACACTTTCAAACTGAAAGTAGAGAAGTACGGAGGCAAAATATGCGCTGTCCTCGATGCGATGGATTCTACGGTAAATGTCGATGAAATGCACTTCACCAACGTGATATTCAATCTCCTCGACAACGCCGTGAAATACCGCCGTGAAGACGTGCCTCTTGAACTGAAAGTTGAGACTAAAGATATCACAAGCCACGGTCGCGAACTTATTCAGATCTCCATTTCCGACAATGGAATAGGAATAAGAAAAGACGACCTCAAGAAGATATTTGAAAAATTTTACCGCGTTTCAACCGGCAACCGCCACGACGTTAAAGGCTTCGGACTCGGACTCGCCTACGTCCAGAAAATGGTTAAGGAACTCGGAGGCGAGATTTCGGTTGAAAGCGAATTAAACCAGGGAACAAAATTTATAATATTATTGCCAATAACTAAAAATTAAAAATTATGGAAGAACGTTTGCGCATACTGCTCTGCGAAGATGACGAGAATCTCGGCATGTTGCTTCGCGAATACCTGCAGGCAAAGGGATTCAACGCTGATCTCTTCGCCGACGGAGAAAGTGGCTACAAGGCATTCCTCAAAGGTAAATATGATCTTTGCGTGCTCGATGTTATGATGCCAAAGAAAGACGGCTTCGCACTCGCTCAAGAGATACGTACTGTCAACTCTGAGGTTCCCATTATTTTCCTTACGGCAAAATCGCTCAAGGAGGATATTCTGGAAGGGTTCAAAATCGGTGCCGACGATTATATCACCAAACCATTCTCGATGGAGGAACTCGTGTTCCGTATCGAAGCTATTCTGCGCCGTGTGAAAGGCAAGAAAGGCAAAGAAATTACGATGTACAAGATCGGTAAGTTCACTTTCGACACCCAGAAACAGGTACTGATGATCGACGACAAGATTACCAAACTCACCACGAAGGAGTCGGAACTGCTCAGCCTTCTCTGCGCCCATGTCAACGAGATTCTCGAGCGTAATTTCGCCCTCAAGACAATCTGGATCGACGACAATTATTTCAACGCCCGCTCTATGGATGTTTATATTACCAAACTCCGCAAGCATCTTAAGGAAGATCCTTCGATCGAGATTATCAATATCCATGGCAAAGGCTATAAGCTCATAGCTCCCGAAGTGGAAGCCACCCGCTGAAATTCGTAGCACTCCGCCACTGATTATCATAAAGGGTCCGGCAGCACTGCCGGATCCTTTTATCGTTTCTTACAGCAGTCTGAAAGCGGGCAGTCCGAGCAAGCTTCCGTACAATCTTTTTCCCGTTCTGAGCCACAGCATGCCCCCTTTTTTCTGCGCCTGAAAATCCACACCACAGCGAGCAGGATAATTACGACCGTTACCGACCACTGAATTATATCATTCATGTCTGTCGGAAATAAGTCGGTTAAGCTCCCCGCGGATGCTGATGTATTCTTTCTCGAAATTCGGCGTCAGAATGCCTTTACCGATAGCATTCTCTATCTCATCGTCGCTCCAGAACCGGGCATCGTCAATTTCTACTGAATCAAAGGCAGTTTTGAAAGAATAGGGCACTATGGTAGCATACACATTGACCAGTTCTTTCTCGATAGCCGATTCAAATATATATGATACTATTTTTACTGCGGTAAAGGACTGAAGCGACAATTCCTCCCGAGCCTCGCGCCGGAGAGCTGTTTCTGTATCCTCTCCGTAATCCACGTGTCCGCCAACAGCCGTATCCCATTTCCCGGGCTGTATATCTTTCGAGGCGGAACGCTTCTGGAGAAATATCCTTCCGGATTCGGAAACTACGTGAAGATGTACAACCGGATGAAGCAGTTTCGAACCGCTGTGACATTCCATACGGGTTGCTTTCCCTGTTACGGTACCGTCGTTGTCGACTATCGGAAAGATTTCAGTCTGTGCCATTTTTCGTTTTCAGTTTGTTTATTGCCTGGTTGAGTTTGCCGGGGGTAAGGTCTGCAGGGTACTGGTCGAACGGAAGACGCAGTGTGCAGCCCTCACGGAAACGGCTGCATCCATAGGCGGTTTTGCCCTTCAGAATATGTCCGCTCCCGCAGAGCGGGCAAACGATTTGTTCGAACTTGGTTACACGCGGTTTGCGGGGCGACTTCTCTTTCGGCTGCTTTTCGTTTTTACCGGACGAAGGCGAGGGCTTGTCGGGATTCTGAATCACGATCTTACTGCCGGAATTGTCGCGCAACACATTGAGCACAATTTCATTTATCAATGTTTTAAGCTCGGCTATGAATTCGGCGGCAGAATAGTCGCCGCGCTCTATTCTGCGCAGCTTGTTTTCCCAAAGGCCGGTAAGTTTGGCGCTTTTCAGCAATTCTTCATTTATGGTGGCAATCAGGTCAATGCCGGCTTGCGAAGCCATGATAGATTTGCCCGAACGATATATGTAACGTCTCTTGAACAGGGTCTCGATGATTGCAGCGCGGGTCGACGGCCGCCCTATGCCGTTCTCCTTCATGGCTTCCCGCAGTTCTTCGTCATCAACGGTTTTCCCGGCCGACTCCATTGCCCGCAGAAGTGTACCTTCCGTGTAGTATTTGGGCGGTTGGGTAGTCTTTTTCTGCAATGCAGGTTCGTGAGGTCCGCTTTCGCCTACGGAGAACGGCGGGAGAATCCTGTCGTCGCTCTGTTCGTCGGACTGGGAGTCTTCTTTAGCTGTTTTTTCGTAGACTTTCCTCCATCCGGGATCTGTAATAACTTTACCGGTTGCTTTAAAACCGGTTTTCCCCGCCTCTGCCATGACCGTGGTAGACATAAACTGACAGTCGGGATAAAATGCCGTGATGAATCGAAGGGCAATCAGATGGTAAAGTTTCCTTTCATCTCCCACGAGTGCCGACGGCGACTGTCCGGTCGGAATTATGGCATGGTGGTCCGTTACCTTTGAGTTGTCGAATACCTTTTTGCTCTTCGGAATTTTGGCTGCAAGTACCGGCGCGGTGAGTGCTGCGTATGGAGCCATCTTGCGGAGTATGTCTGGAACCTTGGGATAAATATCTTCGCTGAGGTAGGTGGTGTCTACACGCGGATAGGTTGTCACTTTCTTTTCATAGAGCGACTGTATGAGTCGCAGAGAGTCGTCGGCCGTCCATCCCCACTTTTTATTACACTCTACCTGAAGCGACGTAAGATCGAAAAGCCGTGGAGGCGCCTCTCTGCCTTTTTTCTCCTGCACGTCGGTTATGACCAGCGGCAGTGAAGCTATCTCTGCTATTGCTGCTGCAGCGTCCTGCTCACTCTTAAAACGGCCTGAAGTGGCATTGAATACAGTTCCGCGGTAAACGGTTTTCAGTTCCCAGAAATCCTCCGGCTTGAAGTCGGCTATTTCAAAATGGCGCTGGACTATAAGGGCGAGAGTGGGAGTCTGCACCCGTCCGATGGAGAGGACATTTCCCGGCGATGAATACTTGAGCGAATAAAGCCTCGTGGCGTTCATCCCGAGAATCCAGTCGCCGATTGCGCGTGAAAGACCCGCATAATAAAGATTATCGAACTCTTTTTCTGGCTTGAGCGAATTGAATCCTTCACGGATTGACTCGTCGGTGAGCGACGAAATCCACAGTCGTTCAACCGGGCATTTTATGCCTGCTTTTTGCATTACCCAACGCTGGATCAGCTCGCCTTCCTGACCGGCATCGCCGCAGTTTATTACCACGTCGGCTTCCGAAATGAGCGATTCTATTACCTTGAACTGCCTCCGGATGCTCTCCTGGTCTATCACTTTTATACCGAATTTTGCCGGAATCATAGGGAGCACGCTAAGGCTCCATCGTTTCCACATGTCGGTGTAGTCGTGAGGCTCTTTAAGGCAGCAGAGGTGTCCGTAGGTCCATGTAATCCTGTAGTCGCCGCCTTCAAAATATCCGTCCCGGCGCACATTGGCTCCGAGAATCCCGGCTATGTCTTTGGCAACGCTCGGTTTCTCTGTAATGCAAAGTTTCATATATAGAGTTGACCGTGAGATTATTTTTTAACAATCGTCGTGGCTGTTCCGCGCACGGTCTGGAAGTCGATGTTGAAATTATTTATCGGTTTCGTTGCCGGAAAATCTATCTCAAGCGGAATATTTCCGTCATCTTCCCATTGGAAGTAGCGCTTGAAGTCCACGCCGTCAATGTCGTCAGCTACAAGCTTTTTACCCTTGATTATCATGGTGACTCCGTCTATACGGTTGGAGGTGTGCGGCCTGCCGGAAATCTTTCCATATACGCGGGTCAGTGTTTTGCGAAAATCAACACTGTCGACCCTGAACACGAGCACTTCGGAACTCTCTGTCTTATAATTCCGGATAATGCGGGCCTGAGCGCCACACGAAACGGCGGCCGCCGCGAGCACGAGAACGGCTATGCGACCTATCTTTTTCATTTTTCCTGCTTTTTGGCTTCGTTCCACAATTCATCCATTTGCTGAAGAGTCATTTCCTTGAGATTCAGCCCTTTTTCAGCGGCTTTGCGCTCAAGATAGTTGAACCGGGAAATGAATTTCTTATTCGTCTTCTCGAGGGCATTCTCGGGATTTATATTATACAGTCTTGCGGCATTTATAAGGCTGAAAAGAAGATCCCCCATTTCAGACTCCATCTCCTCCTGATTTCCGTTGCCGATCGCTTCCGAGAATTCGCCGATTTCTTCGCGGACTTTGTCCCAGACCTGCTCTTTGCTGTCCCAGTCGAAGCCCACGTTGGCAGCTTTTTCCTGAATTCTGTCGGCCTTAATCATAGCCGGGAGGGCGGAGGGAACTCCTGCGAGCACCGATTTATTACCTCCTTTTTCTCGGAGTTTGAGTTGCTCCCAGTTGAGTTCTACTTCATGGGCATTCTCAGCCTTTGCCTCGCCGAACACGTGGGGATGCCTGTAAATAAGTTTGCTGTTCAGGGCATCCGCAACTTCGGCTATGTCGAACGCACCGTTCTCTTCACCGATTTTGGAATAAAACAGAATGTGGAGCAAAACGTCGCCGAGCTCCTTGCGTATGTTTGCGCTGTCGTTGTTTATCAGCGCCTCGCAGAGTTCATAAACCTCCTCTACGGTGTTCGGACGCAGGCTTTCATTGGTCTGCTTCCTGTCCCACGGGCATTTTACCCGTAATATGTCGAGCGTGTCGATTACACGGCCGAGAGCTTCGATTTTTTCTTGTCGGGTATGCATTTTCAATTGTTTTCTGTATATGATTTTATTCCCGAGTTTAACCACTCGGCAAAGCGTTCAACATTCTCGTCATAAGAGTAGGAGGATGTCAGAGCGTTGCCATTGTTGTCGAGAATCACATAGAATGGCTGACTGTTGGCTCCGAATTTTGAGCGTTGCAGATAGCTCCATTTCTCGCCGACGGTCTCGATTTTTACTTTCTTACCGTATTCCTCAACAGTGTAAGGCTTTTCGAGTTCTTTTTTCTCATCGACCATCAGTTTGATGAGAACGAAGTTCTCCTTTATGATTCCGCTTATTTCTTCGGTATCGAATACGGCGCCTTCCATCTTCCGGCAGTTCACGCAGCCGTAGCCCGAGAAGTCAATGAGAACCGGACGGTTGTTTTCGGCGGCAAATTTCATCCCTTCGTCGTAATCGTGAAATTCGCGGAACTGACCGCCGGCATATAGGTTGAAATCCTGAGTATAGAGCGGCGGCACAAACGCGCTTACTCCTTTGAGCGGAGCACCCCATAGACCGGGAATAAGGTAAACGGCGAAACTAAGAGAGAAAAGTGCGAGGAAAAACCGTGGAATCGACACGTATTCGAGAGGAGAATCGTGGGAAAACTGGATTTTTCCAAGAAGATATAAGCCGAGGAGAACGAATATGATAATCCAGAGCGATACGAACACTTCGCGGTCAAGAATTCCCCATCCGTAGGCAAGATCCGCTACCGAAAGGAATTTGAGCGACAGGGCAAGCTCGAGAAATCCGAGCACAACCTTAACGGAATTGAGCCAACCGCCCGAGCGGGGCATCTCTTTGAGCCACGACGGGAAGATGGCGAAAAGAGAAAAAGGAATAGCGAGAGCAAGGGCAAAGGCGCCCATTCCGACCGCGGGGCCGGTAATATCGCCGAGCGACGCCGCTTCAACAAGCAAAGTTCCTATGATAGGTCCGGTGCACGAAAATGACACCAGAGCAAGCGTAAACGCCATGAAAAAGATACTTATCAGACCAGTCGTGCGTTCCACTTTGCCGTCCATGGTATTGCTCCACTTTGAGGGGAGCGTAATGTCGAAAGCTCCGAAAAACGATATGGCGAAAACCACAAGCAGAGCGAAAAACAGCAGGTTGAATACGGCGTTTGTCGACAGTTCATTAAGCTTTCCTGCTCCGAAGATAAGAGTTATGGCAAGTCCGAGTGCAAGATATATAACGATGATTGAAACACCATAGATGGCTGCATCCCGTATGGATTTGCTGCGCGAGGAGCTCTTTTTGAGGAAGAAACTTACGGTCATGGGGATCATTGGCCAGACGCAAGGGGTCATGAGAGCAAGGAGTCCGCCGATGAATCCCCACAGGAAAATATACCAGAGCGACGAGTCGGAGAGATCTCCTGATACGTCGGCCGAAGAACTTTCGGGGAATGTAACGGGAGCCCACCATCCGGGATTGCCGGCGGAGGAACCCGAAGACGAAAAATCGGCAGTTGCGGTTTTCGCTGAATCCACTGCGGTTTCGGCAGCCGGGGCTACAGTCCCTTTGGAGAATTCGAATGTCTCTTTGGTCGGAGCCATGCAACTGCTGTCGTTGCATCCCTGAAATGAGATTGTGCCGGCGATTTTATAAGCGCCATTACTGTCTGTTATTTTAAACTTCTGCGTGAAAGTCACGTCGTCGGCCCACCACGAGAGATTCAGATGGAAAACCATATCGACTTTCTCAATCGGTTCCTGCGAGGGCACGGGATCGCCTATGAGTTCAACACCTTCGAGGGTGTCGAAATTGAACGATGTCGGCCGGGGGCCTCCTTCTGGCAGACGGGTACCATAGAGATGCCATCCGCTTTCAATTTTAGCCTTGAACTGAATTATGCCTTCGGTGCCCGATGTCATTTCCAGTCGGGAAGTCCAGCTTATGGGATTTATGATTTCTGCTTTTACGGCAGAGAATAAAAACGCGAAAAGAAAAAATAATAATGACAGTCGTCGCATAACCATTCGGTTGAACAGAGAAAACGGTTGAGATTATTTAGAAGAGGGTACACGGACTACCCTCGATAAATTCACTTTGGCAGGTGGCAGACAGGTGGCGTCGTTGCATCCCATGAAAGAGATGTTGGCGTTAATTTTAGCACCTTCCGCCTTGATGAGTTTGAATTTCCGTGTGAATGTCACCTCGTGTGTCCACCAGGTAAGAGTTACTCCGAAAATCTCGTCTTTTTTCTTTATGGGTTCGGTCGACGGCTGAAGATTGCCGGTCCACTGAACGCCAGTGGATGCCGAGAGGTCAATTACCGTGGGCTTCGGGCCGGAAGAAGAGGGGAGATCTGTGCCGTAAAGATGCCAGCCGTCACCAATGGATGCCTTTACAGTTACAATACCGTTGGTTTTATCGGTCATTTTGACTTTCATGCTCCAGGTTATTGGTTTGTTTGTCTGGGCGAAAGAAACCGATGCGATGAATATGGTAAAAAGAAGATATAAGAAAGACCGTTTCATATTGATATAATAAAACAGTGCAAAGATAACGCTTTTATTGCTGAAAAGCGCTATCTCCGCACTCCTGTTAACGTTTGTTGTCGGTAATGAACGAATCCTTAAACCCGAGGAAGTAAAGCACGCCGTCGAGTCCGATTGTGGATATCGACTGCTCGGCGTTAGCTTTCACTTTCGGTTTTGCGTGGAAAGCGATACCCAGTCCGGCTGTTGACAGCATCGGAAGGTCGTTTGCGCCGTCGCCTACAGCTATGGTCTGGGCTATGTTGACGTTCTCAACCTGAGCAATCAGGCGCAGAAGTTCAGCTTTCCGCTTGCCGTCGACGATATCGCCTACATATCGGCCGGTGAGCTTGCCGTTGTTGTCTATTTCAAGCTCGTTGGCATAGACATAGTCGAAGCCGAAGCGCTGCTTGAGGTAGTTGCCGAAATAGGTGAAGCCACCGGAGAGTATTGCTGTTTTGAACCCTGTCCGCTTCAGCACGGTCATCAGGCGGTCAACTCCCTCGGTTATGGGCAGATTCTCGGCTATTTCGCGCATTACGCTCTCGTCAAGTCCTTTAAGCAACGAAACCCTGCGGGTGAAACTCTCGCAGAAATCTATCTCTCCGCGCATGGCGCTCTCGGTAATGGCCTTCACCTGATCGCCGACACCGGCCTTCATTGCGAGCTCGTCTATTACCTCAGTCTCGATGAGTGTCGAGTCCATATCGAAGCATATCAGACGCCGGCAACGGCGATAAAGGGTATCCTCCTGAAGTGATATGTCGAAATCGTCCTCGGCTGAGAGCTGCATGAATCGACCCTGCATTTTCTGATAGTCGCGCGGGGTGCCGCGCACCGACAGCTCGACACACGATTTTGAGCGGGGCTGCTCGTCGTTGTCGAGAGGCATGCGTCCGGTCAGACGCTGTATGCCGTCGATGTTGAGTCCCTGGTCGGAAATCTCCCGGGTGACGTTGGCTATCTGTCGGGCGGTGAGCCTTCTGCCCAGAAGGGTGATGATCCATCGGTTCTTACCTTGACGGCTTACCCATTCTTCATACTCTTTTACGCTGACCGGAGTAAATCTGATATTGATATTCAGCTCGGTGGCCTTAAACAGCAGCTCTTTCATTATGTTGCCCGACACCGAAGCCTTCGTCTTGATCAGAATACCGAGCGAGAGAGTATGATGAATGTCGGCCTGGCCGATATCGAGGATGCCGGCATCGTAACGGGCAAGGATCTCAGAAAGAGCAGAGGTGACACCCGGATGGTCGTTGCCGGAAATGTTGATGAGTATAAGCTCAAGGTTATCGTTGTTTTCCATCAAAGTTCGAGGTCAATGTTGAATTTTTCGTTCCAGGGGAGTCCGTCTTTTGCGAGTTCGGCGAGGAAAGGATCCGGATCGAATTCTTCAACGTTTCTAACGCCCTTGAGATTCCATTTGCCTGTGAGGAACATCATAGCGCCTACCATTGCCGGTACACCCGTTGTGTAGCTGACGGCCTGCATGCCGGTTTCCTTATAGGCTTCCTCGTGGGAGCAGTTGTTCCATATATAATATGTGAGCGGATTGCCTTCTTTGTCGAGACCTGAAATGCGGCAGCCGATTGAGGTCTGACCGTGGTAGTTTTCTCCGAGATCCTGCGGATTCGGAAGCACTGCCTTAAGGAACTGCAGGGGAACGATTTTTACTCCGTTGTAATCGATTTCATCTATGCGCGCCATTCCTATATCCTGAATCACACGAAGATGGGTAAGATATTCCTGACCGAATGTCATCCAGAAACGCGCACGTTTGATCGAAGGATAGTTCTTTACAAGCGATTCGAGTTCTTCGTGATAGAGCAGATAGCTTTCGCGGGGCCCGATTTCAGGATAATTGAGCGGTTTGTGGAATTCGAGCGGACCGGTTGTTATCCATTTGCCGTCCTGATAATAACGTCCGTTTTGCGTAATTTCCCGGATATTGATTTCAGGGTTGAAGTTGGTGGCGAAAGCCTTGCCATGGTCACCGGCGTTACAGTCGACGATGTCGAGAGTCTGCATATCGGAAAAATAATGTTTGGCGGCATAGGCTGTAAATACGCCCGACACTCCAGGGTCGAAACCACAACCGAGTATGGCGGTGAGTCCGGCCTGTTCAAAACGTTCTTTATAAGCCCACTGCCATGAATATTCGAAGTGGGCTACATCTTTCGGCTCATAGTTTGCTGTGTCAAGATAATTCACGCCGCACTGCAGACAGGCTTCCATGATCGTGAGATCCTGATAGGGGAGAGCTACATTGATTACCAGTTCCGGTTTGTGACGGTTGAAGAGTTCAACGAGCTGCTCAACGCTGTCGGCATCAACGGTGTCGGCGCTGATATAGGGCTTGCCGAGGCTGTCGACGACTGCCTGACATTTTTTAAGTGTACGCGACGCGATTACTATTTCACTGAACACCTCTGGGTGCTGGGCACATTTGTGGGCGACGACAGTTCCAACACCGCCCGCTCCGATAATAATGATTTTTGCCATTGCGGTTAGTTATTTAATCGTTTCGGCTTCCGAAGAAGCGGAGAAGGTAGATAAACAGGTTGATGAAGTCGAGGTAGAGGTTAAGAGCTCCGATTGTAGCTATTTTGCCTGCATATTCAGCGGGCGTGGCAGCACACATGCGCTTTACAGCCTGAGTGTCGGCTGCAGTAAGGCCAATGAAAATCAGCACTCCCACAATGGATATAATCCAGTCGAGGGTAGAACTTTTGGTGAACATATTGACCAGAATTGCTATAATCAGGCCGAAAAGGGCGTAATAGAGGAAACTGCCGAATTTGGTAAGATCATTGGAGGTGAAGTATCCGTATACGCTCATGGCACCGAATGTTCCGGCGCAGATGAAGAATGTCTTCGCGATGGAGGTAGCTGTGTATATTACGAAAATAGGCGCGAGCACTACTCCGTTGAGAGCCGAGTAAACAAAGAACCAGGCTGTGGCGGCAGCTGTGCTCATTTTGTCGAGGCGGCTCGAGAGATAGAACACGATTCCGAGTTCGGCGATTACGAGCACCCACATGATTGCCGGGTGTGAGAAGAAGAACTGGAGGAAAGCCGTGCTCGAGGAGCATCCGAGCGAGACGAAAGCCGTTACAAGCAGCGCGAGAAACATTTTCACGTAGACGCGCTTCATCACCGAATTTGATTCGGCTACTGCCTGATATCCGGAGTAGGGAGGAGGAGTCTGGCTGCCAACCTCGCGATAGGAATCGAAGTGATTTCTGTTGTCGTATCTGTTGTTCATAGTCTGAGTGTTTTATATGTTGGTAAATTACATTCTTTCGGGGACTTTGATTCCGAGAAGTCCCATTCCTGTCTTGATTACACGGGCGGTTACCGAACTTAGCGTCAGGCGAAGCGACCGAACCGCAGTGTTCTCTTCTTTAAGAATGGAACAATCGTGATAGAACTGATTGTATAATTTAACGAGTTCATATACATAATTGGCAATCAGAGCCGGAGAATATGTCTCGCCGGCGTTCTTTACAACGGCCGGAAAGTCGGCGAGGCTCTGAATGAGGGCGATTTCGCGTTCTTCGGGTACAACCTCGTTGTAGTCCTCCACAACCATGTTCTCTTCCTTGGCCTTGCGGAGTACTGAGCAGATGCGAGCGTAGGTGTACTGAATGAACGGGCCGGTGTTGCCGTTGAAGTCAATCGATTCTTTCGGGTTGAAAGTTATGTTTTTACGGGGATCGACTTTCAGAAGGAAGTATTTGAGCGCGCCGAGACCTACCATTTCAGTGATAGACTCTATTTCCGATTCGCTGAGACCGTCGAGTTTGCCGAGTTCGGCGGAAACCTGCCGGGCGGTGTCGACCATATCATCCATAAGGTCGTCGGCGTCAACAACGGTTCCTTCGCGCGACTTCATCTTTCCTTCAGGAAGCTCGACCATGCCATAAGAGAAGTGAACGAGATCCTTGCCCCATTTGAAACCGAGACGGTCGAGAAGAATCGACAGCACCTGGAAATGGTAATTTTGCTCGTTGCCTACTACGTAAATCATCTTGTCGATAGGATAATCTTCATAGCGGAGTTTTGCGGTACCGATGTCCTGAGTCATGTAGACCGAAGTTCCGTCACTGCGGAGCAGGAGTTTCTCGTCGAGACCGTTTTCGCGAAGGTCCGCCCATACCGAACCGTCTTCGCGTTTGTACATTTTGCCTGCGGCAAGTCCTTCGAGCACCTTTTCCTTGCCTTCGAGGTAGGTCTGGCTCTCATAGTAAATTTTGTCGAAATCCACACCCATTCTCTTATAGGTTTCGTCGAATCCGGCGTAAACCCATGAGTTCATCATATTCCAGAGCTTGCGTACTTCGGGATCTTTTTTCTCCCAGGCCACAAGCATCCTGCGGGCTTCCTGCATAAGGGGGGAAGCGGCCTCGGCCTCCTCCTTAGTCATGCCTTTGTCCATGAGTTCCTTTACTTCAGCCTTAAAATGCTTGTCGAATAGCACGTAGTAGTCGCCGATAAGGTGGTCGCCCTTCTTTCCGGTGGATTCCGGAGTCGCACCGTTGCCCCACTTCTGCCATGCGAGCATGGATTTGCAGATATGGATGCCACGGTCGTTCACAATATTTGTTTTTACTACTTTGTTGCCGCATGCTTTAAGAATTTCCGAGAGAGAGAAGCCGAGAAGATTATTGCGGATATGACCGAGGTGGAGCGGTTTATTCGTATTGGGCGACGAATATTCCACCATAATAAGCGGAGAGTTCTCAGTAGCTTCGGTTATGCCGTAATGAGGGGTGTTGTCGATAGCGGCGAGAACGGTGTCCCAGAAGCGAGGTTCGATTGTGATATTCAGGAATCCCTTGACCACATTGAACATGTTGACAGCCGGTTCATTGTCAATAAGCCACTGGCCTATTTCGGTGCCGACTGCCTCGGGGGATTTCCGGGCAACCTTTACCCATGGAAAAACCACAACAGTGAGGTTGCCCTCAAATTCCTTGCGGGTAGCCTGAACGGATATATTCTCAGGATTTTCCTCTACATTGTAAAGCTGCTTCACCGCACGAGCCACGGCTTGCGAGATAATCTTATCAATTGACATGATTTCTTCTATGACTGATAAAAATTCTATTATTATTCAAACAACGGGGGCACAGAGTTCGGGGCTGCACCTCTTAAATTACAAAGATACAAAAAAGATTGTTTACCGGAGGGTAGTTTAACATTTATTTGTTAATGGACAGCAATCGCTGCCAGAGCCTGCGGCAGCAGTTCTTCGGCAGGATTGAGCAAAATCACTCCGGGATCCTTACGGAGCCACAGCATTTGTTTTTTGGCGTATACTCTTGTATTTTTTGCAATACGGGGAATAGCGACTTCCCGTGGCATCGTTCCTTCCATCATGGCGAAAAGTTCCTTGTAGCCGACAGTATTGAGAGAATTGAGATGGCGCAGATGATAAACAGACGCCGCTTCAGCCTCAAGCCCGTCGGCGATCATTCTGTCAACGCGGATGTTTATACGCCTGAACAGTTCGTCGCGGGGATAATCTATGGCCATTTTCACGATTCTGAACGGTCTTGTCTTAGATTTTCCGGTGAGGAGTTCCGAACAGGGAGCTCCGGCTTCGATCGTTATTTCAAGAGCGTGGATGAGACGCTTATGGTTGTTGGGATCGGCCGACTCCAGATAAATTGGATCGAGTTTCTCAAGTTCTGCTTTTATCGCCTCAATACCGTTCTGTTCATACAGGCTTTTTACGGAGGAACGAGTCTGCCGGCTGATGGTCGGCAATTCGTCGATACCGTGCGTAACGGCGTCGATATACATCATGGAGCCGCCGCACATTACTGCATAATCATTGTTCGTCCAAAGCCTGGGGAGGAGTTCCATTACCTGTTGTTCGAACAGAGCGGCACTATAGTATTGGTCAAGGTCGAAAACACCGACAAAATGATGCCGGACTTTGCTTAGCTGTTCTCTGTCCGGGGCAGCCGTTCCTATTGAAATTCCACGATATATCTGACGGGAATCGGCGGATATTATGTCACAACCGAGATGAGAGGCAAGCTCCACGGCAAGTCCGCTTTTCCCGCTTGCCGTCGGTCCGGTAATGATTACAAGTGTTTTGTCTTCGTGCATATTAAAATAACAATGGACACAGACTTTCGTGCGGCCGATAATCTGTGCCCATTATAATAATCCGTATGTCAGCGGGTCGCTACTATGCGGGCGATTTCCACGATCACCATAGTGGCCTTTTCCATAGAAGGAATCGGCACGAATTCATAACGGCCGTGGAAGTTCAGGCCGCCGGCAAAGATATTGGGGCAGGGCAGTCCCTTGAACGAGAGCTGGGCTCCGTCTGTTCCGCCACGTATAGGCTGAACCTTAGGCGTGATTCCGAGGTCGCGCATGGCCTGTTCGGCTATGTCGACGATATATTTCACGGGCTCTACTTTCTCACGCATGTTGTAATACTGATCCTTAATCTCGATGGAGGCGCATCCTGGGAATTCGTTGTTGATTTTCCGGGTAAGGTGTTCAAGCTCCTTTTTGCGACGTTCGAAGCGGTCGCGGTCGTGATCGCGGATGATATAAGTAAGAACGGTCTTCTCAACTGTACCCTCCATAGAAACGAGATGGTAGAAGCCTTCATAGCCCTCGGTGTGCTCCGGAGTCTCCCAGCGCGGAAGCATGATCACAAACTGATTTGCAACTCGCATAGAGTTGAGCATCTTATGTTTTGCGTAGCCGGGATGTACATTCAAGCCTGTAAATGTAACCTTGGCTACAGCGGCGTTGAAGTTCTCGTATTCGAGTTCGCCAATTTCGCCACCGTCCATGGTGTAGCCCCAGTCGGCGTTGAATTTTTTCACGTCGAATTTGGCTGCCCCGAGTCCGATTTCTTCGTCGGGATTGAATGCTATCCTGATGTCGCCGTGAGGGATTTCGGGGTGTTTCATGAGGTAATCGACAGCCGAGATGATTTCGGCGATACCTGCCTTGTCGTCAGCACCAAGCAGGGTGTTCCCATCCGTTACGATAAGCGGTTGCCCCTTGTAGTTAAGCATTTCTGGGAACTGTTCGGGGGAAAGCACTATGTTTTTGTCGGCATTCAGCACGATATCGCCGCCTTCGTAATTCTCAACTATGCGTGGAGTCACATTATGTCCGCTCATGTCGGGCGAAGTGTCGAGATGGGCGATGAAACCGACAGTCGGTATTTTCTTTTCAGGTTGGTTACTTCTGAGAGTAGCCATCAGGTATCCGTTGTCGTCGAGCGAGATGTCGCTCAGCCCCATTTCGCGGAGTTCTTTTTCAAGGTGCTGGGCAAAAATCATCTGACCAGGCGTGGACGGGGTCATATTCGTAAGTTCGTCACTTTGAGTGTCGAACTTCACGTACTGAAGAAAGCGATCTACTACAGTCATTTCAGGTATAAAGATTGATTTTTCTGCAAAGATAACGATTTTACTCGGATTGAGCGGCTTTCATCCTTTTTTTCATATTTTTGCCGGAAATCACGAGAGTCACACCGGCTATTATGAAGGCCACAAGGTCGGCAACGGCCATCGACGCCCATACGCCGCTGACGCCGAAAAACCGGGGCAGAATTACGAGCATCGGTATGAGAAACAGCAGTTGCCGAGTCAGTGAAAGGAATATCGACAATTTAGGTTTTCCCACGCTTTGAAAGAAGTTCTGAATAACAATCTGTATGCCAACCACGGGATAGCATATAAAGTATATCCGGAAACCCTTCCTGGCGATATCGACAAGTGTCTGGTCGGTTGTGAAAAGATCGCTCACGGCATCGGGGAAAATTTCTGTAACGAGCCAGCCAACGCAGGTGATGCAAAAGCCTAAAATCATACCGAGTTTCAATGTTTTCATCACTCGGTCAAAATTGGAGGCACCGTAGTTGAAGCCCAGAATCGGTTGCATGCCCTGCGTCACACCGAAGACTATCATTACGAAAAACATTGTGGTGCGGTTGAGAATGCCATAGGCTCCAACAGCCATATTGCCCTGCGAGCCACCGTAGTCCAGCAACGCGCGGTTTATGAAAATCACAACAATGCATGCGCATACGTTCATAAGGAAGGGCGACAGTCCGATCGCGTAGATGCGCTTTATGATCGAGCCGGTTATCCAACGGTTATGCACGTTGAGATGTACGGAACTTTTCTTTGAAAGGAAATGATAGAGCACCCAGACGAATGCCGCAAACTGTCCGCAGAGTGTGGCAAGAGCTGCCCCCTTGATACCCCATTTCAGGGAAAAGATGAATATCGGGGCAAGGATGACGTTGACAATGACCGACAGCAATGCCGAGATCATGGCTTTACGGGGATAACCGGTGGCACGCATCAGGTTATTGAGGCCGATGAATACGTATGAAACCGGGGTGCCGTAAAGAATCACCTCCATAAATTCTCGGGCATAGGGGATAGTTTCTTCCGTAGCGCCGAAAAACCGGAGAATGTCGTCGAGGAATATAAGGGTAATACCACCGAATAAAACAGAATGCAGCAGAGTGAGCACAAAAACGTTGTTGACCACGTCGGTCGCTCTTCCGTAGTTCTTCTGGCCGAGAAATATTGACGAAATAGTGGCTCCACCGGCAGCGATAAGCGTGCAGAAAGCCATGACGAGATTCATCAGCGGGAAAGTGATGGCAAGTCCGGCGATCGCCATTGCTCCGACGCCGCGGCCTATGAAAATGGAATCGACGATGTTGTAAAGCGAAACGGCTACACTTGCTATTATGGCAGGGATGGAATATTGGATAAGGAGGTGGCGTATTGAACTCGTGCCGAGGTTGGCAGTTGATTCAGCTACTGACTGATTGCTGCCGGATGTATCCAGTGTTACCGATTTAGCTTTATCTTGATTCATAGGCGGTTTAATGGCAATAATCTTTCAAATAATCTTTGAGCGCAGGATAGAGCGGCGGTATTCTTACCGGGCGCAGAGGCGGCAGCGGCGCATGCTGCTTCTGTTTGAAAGAATCCAGTCCTATCCCGGTAATGTCGAAAATCTGAGCGGCGAATTTAGAAGGATGAGCCGGTGAGAGGAAAAACCCGGTCTCGCTTTCCAGCAGGTTTTCCTTAAGCGCTCTGAAAGCCGTTGCTCCGTGGGGGTCGAGCATATAAGAATCGGAGCATAACGTGTCGAGAACCGTGCCACGGATATCGGAGTCGGGAACTGTGACAGCCGAGAATCCGGAGGTCACGACTGACATAGCAAGCAGGTCCTTTATTCTGGGAAGGTTCGAGGGGTTTTCCACATCCATCGACGGTGCCAGGGTCTTAAAGGTCTGTTTCCATCCGGATTCGCCGTTATTTACGTATCTGACAAATGCGTTGTTCTCATTATTTGCCGCAATAAGCCGCTTTACCGGAAGATTCATCCCTTTTGCCATTATTGCGGCTGCAAGATTCCCGAGATTGCCGCAGGGTATGGAGCATACGATTTCATCGGGATTCACATCTGCGGCAATAAGACGGGCATAGGCGTGGAAAAAATAGAACGTCTGAGGGATAAGGCGCATTATGTTGACAGTGTTGGCTGAGGTAAGATATTTTTCTTTTCTGAGGTCGTTGTCAGTAAGCGCCTGTCTAACGAGGGTCTGGCAATTATCGAACGTTCCGTTTACCTCTACCGGGTGCACATTCTTACCGGCAGTGACCAACGATTCGCGCTGACGTTTGTCAAGCTGACCGGACGGATAGACTATGAATACGTCGATACCGGAAACGCCGTTGAAAGCATTTACGATTGTCTCGCACGAACTGCCGGACGTGGCGGCTATTACATTGACATGTTTTGAATCCGACTTCGAGAATTCTTTTAATATATTAACGAGAAACCTGACGCCTATATCCTTGAACGACTTTGTCGGGCCGTGGGAAAGCTCAAGTGAGTATATGTTTTTTTCAACTCTTACGAGAGGGATGTCGAAATCGAAAGTATCGGCCACTATTCTTTTCAATTCGGCGGAATCAATTTCGTCGCCCATAAGAATGCTGGCAATCACGTATGCGATGTCGCTAATCGACATTGCGGTGATATTGTTGAAGAATGCAGCCGGAATTCCCGGAAGTTCACAGGGCAGATACAATCCTCCTCCGGGAGCCAGACCTTCCAGTGCCGCTTTTCTGAGCGAAGCGTGAAAATTCCTGTCGGATGTACTGTAAAACACCATAACCTCTTTATGTTCTGATTCCTTTGCAAAATTAATCAGAATTCGGGTAAGTGAAAGTTAAAAACAATCAAAATATCCGGGCGGCGAGCGCCGGATCACCTTCCTTTACAGCGTCGGTGAACCCTCTTTCATATTCCTCAGCCTGAGGTTTGCCTACGGTAACGGAAATGTGGTAGATACGTGCGCGGACATCAAGAAGCGAGTCCTGAAGAGATTCTTCATCGCATGGATCCGAGACGAGGTTTGATCCGTGTTTACGGCCGAGTTCGTAGGCTTCTTTGCTGGTATAGCTCTCTGTCTTTTTTCCGTCGGAGGAGCAGGAACAACCGCAAAGGGCAAGAAGGATAATTACTGTCGATATGAATTTATGAAACATTTCAGAGAATTGTCATTGCTATTTTAGCACAGGCTTCGGCATCGGCCAGCGCGTTATGATGATTATAGAACGGAATAGCGAGGAACTCGCAAAGATAGGGCAGAGAATAAGAACTTATCCGGGAACGCGGAATTGTAGTGCGGGCTTTCTGCAGGGTGCAATAGAACGGATAATCAGGGTAATCCATGCCATAGGCGCGAAAAGCCGCACGGATGCATTTTTCGTCGAAAGCCTTATTGTGGGCCACCAGAGGCAGGTCGCCTACGAAGTCAGCCACGTCGCTCCAGACTTTGTCGAAAGTTCTGGCATCTTCGGTGTCTTTTTTGCCTATTCCGTGGATTTCTTCAGTGAAGTATCTGAAATAAAACTCCGGTTCGGGTTTTACCAATTCATAAAATCTGTCGATGATGTAACCGTCGAGTACTTTCACCGCTCCGATGGCGCAGATGCTTGTAGGGTAGTTGTTGGCGGTCTCAACATCGATCGCTACAAAGTTATCCATAACTGTCAGTCGGGATTTTCTGCAATAAGGCCGTTAACGGTATCCCGTATTTCTTCCATAAGCCACCGGGGAGTTGATGTAGCACCGCAGATACCGATGGAGGAAGCTCCTTTTATCCAGTCGGGATTGAAGCCGTCTTTATGCGACACAAGAAACGTAGATGGATTCACATTCCTGCATTCGCTGAAAAGCACTTTTCCGTTACTGCTTTTGGCGCCGGCTACGAAAAGAACCACGTCGTGAGACGACGCAAACGACCGCAGCTGGCTCACCCTGTTGGAAACCTGGCGGCATATAGTGTCGAAATACCGGAACGAAACGCCTTCGGCAATGCGTTTTTCTATCTCCGCAATCATAGTCTTGAACCCTTCGAGCGGCATAGTGGTCTGGGAATATAAGGCGATACTGCGGTTGAAGTCTACCTGAGAGAGCCCGTCAAGGTTTTCCACCACAATGGCGCAACCGTTGGTCTGGCCTACAAGACCGTTAACTTCGGCATGTCCGTTTTTGCCATAAATAACGATCTGAGTGCCGGGTTCGGCATCGAAAGTAGCCTTTATGCGCTGCTGTAGCCTGAGAACCACAGGGCAGGTGGCGTCGACAATCTCAATACCGTATTTACGGGCTGTTTCGTAAGTAGAAGGCGGCTCGCCGTGGGCTCTCAGAAGCACTCTCGAGCCACGGAGACGGGTAAGATCTGCATGAGTTATGGTCTTTAACCCCTTACGTTCGAGGCGTTCGACTTCGTCGCTGTTATGCACGATGTCGCCAAGACAATAAAGACGCCGTTCACCCGATTCGAGTTCTTCTTCCGCTTTGCGGATTGCCGAGACTACGCCGTGACAGAACCCTGAGTTGGAATCTATTTCAACGATAGCACGGGTCATTTGCGATTTATGATGGAGTTAAAGAGGTCAAGCAGCCATTTGTCCTGTTCCTGTATCGACATCCTCGAGTTGTCGAGTTTCACGGCATCTTCGGCACAGCGGAGAGGACTTTCATCGCGGGTTTCATCAATATGATCGCGAGTCCTGACATTGTCGAGAACCTGACTGTAGGTCACCTCCTCTCCTTTGGCCTGAAGTTCGGCCAGACGCCGGCGGGCTCTCTCTTCGGCGGAAGCGTTGCAGAAAACTTTCATTTCCGCGTCGGGAAATACGACTGTTCCTATGTCGCGACCGTCCATGACTATGCCTTTGCTTTTGCCCATTTCCTGTTGCATTTTCACGAGAGCATGCCTGACCTCGGCTATGGTTGCCACAGGAGAAACATTGTTGGAAACGGCGAGGGTGCGGATTTCTTTTTCGACGTTTTCGCCATTGAGAATCGTCGACTGCCTGTCGGCGTCGACCTCGAAGTCGATGTTGATAAGCGGCAAAGCTTCGGTAAGACGCTTTTTATCAACCGTACCGTCGGGGGCAATCATGCCGTTGCGCATAGCATAAAGCGTAACGGCTCTGTACATGGCTCCCGAGTCAATATATCTGTAGCCTATGGTTTTGGCGAGCTGGCGGGCCATCGAGCTTTTACCCGACGATGAATATCCGTCGATTGCTATTGTAATAGGATGATTTGTATCTGACATTTCAAAACAGAGATTAAATTTTAGAGGTTGTTTAATAACAAATGTGAAGCCGGAGCGGATGGATTTTTGCGCTAACCTGTTCATAATCTGAAGGAGCAGTGCTGTAGCACTGTGACTGAAGATTAGGGACAGGGTAGCCGAAAAGGCATCCATGCGACATAAGGTAACTTTTATTTACGAATATAAACATACAAAATATCTTTTTGAGGTTGAGAAAAATGTTTTTTCGCATCCATTCTCCCGAGGTGAGTTTCGGGAGAATGGACTCCGGCTTTCACAATTGTTTTTAAACAACCTCTTAACTTATCAGAAATCGGAGAGCAGGGTAGAGAGGTTGAGCATAAGGGTAGTGGCTCCGCTATGGGGCTGGGAGAGTGCGATGCCGACACCGAAATTCGACACTTTAATTCCTGCGCCGACGGAAAATCCCGAAAGAAAGCTTCTTGAATAAGTCGACATATCCGTACGGGTTTTGTAATTGTAGCCGATTCCGATTCTGAACCGGTCGCTCGGAACAAAATCCGCGGCAAAAATCAAGTGACGGAACAAGTTCGATCCGAATGATTCTTTAAGCACCGGCTTTTCATCGGTGGTGCCGTCGCCGTTCTCGTAGTAGGGCAGTTTCCACTTGGTAAGGTTCCAGGCTGTAACCGACCATCTGACAGGAAGAGTGCCGAACGACTGAGTCCATCCCAGCCGGAGGTCAACGGGGAGGCGGTCGTAGCTTTCATCAAACCGCTTAACCTGACCGCCGAGATTGGCGACTACTGCTGAGAAAGACAGGTCGCGCTCCGGATCATAATAATTTACGCCGAGATCCGTGGCAATAGCCATAGCGCTGTAGCTATCGTATGAACTGAATACGAATTTGAGACTTATGCCTCCGCGCCATCGGTCAGTTATATCATGGGAATAGGATGCTGAAAAAAGAGCATCCTTCGGTGAAAAATCGCCGGTCTCAATCCCGTTAATATCCATTCCTTTGATTTTGCCATAGCCGAAATATTGAACTCCGAGGCTCCACGCGCTATGATCGGTGGCTCTCATTCCGAAACGCAGACCGGCAAAATTCGAATCTCCGACGTAGCGCATATAGTTTATTCCGAGCTGCATATCGATTTCCGGGCCAAGCAGGGCAGGATTCTGGTCGGTAGCATTGATGTCGTCGTCGATAGTGGAAATGTTCATTCCACCGAGTCCGTAGCCGAGAGCCGACGACGGCAAGTTCAGAAAGTTATAAGCGGGCGAAGAGTCAGCAGCCGCTGCTTTCGGTGTTACCGCCGCCAAGCCCGGAAGCAGCGCGAGCATGCAACAGATTTTCTTATATATGGCACCAGCTTTAATCATAAATGTAATGCGAACGTTCTATATTGAGAAACGGAAAACGGAATATAATAGTATGATGCCGGCAAAGAAAAACCGTCTTCATTCCCATTTGTAAACAAAACAAAAAGTTGCCTAATCATTCTCAAATACCAATCACCGAATTTGTTATTCAAGAAATATCAGCTTATTTTTGCGGTTATAATTCAACAGTGACGAATGACATCTACACTACGCCTATTTATAATAACTGCAATCTTCTCAGTGGTGTGCAATGCGGCCGTCTACGGGCAGCACCGCAACACCTCGGCCAACATAAAGCCTTCGGCTTCCGCGGGCGCCCGTATATCCATGAGCGTTTATGAATACGATTTCGTCGATGTACAGCCGCAGTTTCCCGGAGGTTCATCCGCCATGATAAGATTCATCAACAACGAACGCCGCTATCCTTCGACAGCGTATCATAACGGGGTAGAGGGTCGGGTGCTCTGCAGCTTCATCGTAAATACCGACGGATCCATTTCCCATATTGCTGTTTTGCGTGGGGTAGAGGAGAGCCTTAACCGTGAGGCTGTAAGAATAATTTCGCAAATGCCGAACTGGGAAGCCGGACAGCTTGACGGAAGCAATGTTCCGGTATACTGCATCCTTCCTATAGCATTCAGGAAGTGAAGGATATCATCAAACGTCAGTCGTATGGCAGGAATCCCGGACACCGTGAGCCTCTGATTCTCCGCGGTTTTGGCGAAGCAATGTTTGCGGCTGTAATTTCCACACGTCCAGTCACGTCAGAACCCGTATTTATGTCAATCTGATTTTCAGTCTGATTTTCGGACTTTCCCTCTTCAGTGGCCTCCGGTTGAGCAATTGTTTCGGTAATTTCTGTTCTGACTGATTCTTTTGCAGCGGCCTTACGACGGGCAGCAGCTGCTTTGGCTTTTGCAGAACGAAGGACGGCACGGTCGAGGTCGGGAAGCAGACGGTCGAAGATCATTTTAGCCTTTTTACTTAGCCCGATGATTTTACCCTCGGGTTTCAGATAGCTGCTGACGGCGGTTACAACCTGCTTGAAGGTGAAGGGGTCTATGCGGCAACCGGTCAGGGAATCGATGACATCGGAGATAATAACGCAATAGGCACGGTCTGATACACGAATTTTCGGCTGTTTCTTTGTGGTTTTCATACGATTAAAATATTGATTAAGTTTCCGCAAAGATACAACCGAGTTTTCCGGAAAACATTGCGATAATGTCGCATTTTTCAGCCGGCAGTATGATTTTTAGTAATTTTAAGATTTTACAGAGCGGTTTTTGTCCGAAAAGAATTGAGAAAGACCGTCTGCCTTAGAGGTTGTTTAATAACAAATGTGAAGCCGGAGTGGATGGATTTTTGCGCTAACCTGTTCATAATCTGAAGGAGCAGTGCTGTAGCACTGTGACTGAAGATTAGGGACAGGGTAGCCGAAAAGGCATCCATGCGACATAAGGTAACTTTTATTTACGAATATAAACATACAAAATATCTTTTTGAGGTTGAGAAAAATGTTTTTTTGCATCCATTCTCTTGGATGTCTTTCGTGCTGAATTTCAGTCATTCATCCGCTTGCCGCTTCCGAGCCTGTAGAGGAAGAATCCACCTCAAGAGAATGGACTCCGACTTTAACATTTGTTTTTAAACAACCTCTTAAAATTATGAAGAAGATACTCACCAAAATTTATTGTTTTCTTCAGAATATTCGAATCCTAACTCCGACATCTTTCTGAGCAACTCGCGTTTATCAATATTCAAATCTTCGCACAAGTCATCGAGCGACTTGTAGTTGTCGCGCAGTTTCATATTCAGAAAACTCATCAGTATGGCCGGATCCTCAGGCAAATTTTCCATAACAATTCGTTGTTTTCAATTATTTTACATTGTTAATAGTCTCATCTGCAAACATTCGGGACAGAATTCGTGAGACGCTGTAAGGGAAGGGATGCACTAACTTTACAGCGTCTTCCGCCGTATGCCATGAGGCGTCGTCGACTTCGCCGGAGAGATGAAGGGCTGCATGGTTTACCCGGGCAGTGAAGCCGATCATCATCATCTGTTTTTTCTCAAACCACCACGTACCCCGGAGTTGCCAGTCAACAACATCAAGACCGGTTTCTTCCTTTATTTCTCTCACCATCGTTTCTTCGGCCCGTTCGCCGGAAACTACATACCCGCTTACCAGATTCCGGTATACGGGACTGATATAATTCTGCTTTAATAACAGAACCTGATTATTCTCATCGTAAACAAGAGCAATAACGGCAACAGGAAAAACATCAAACCAAGGTTTGTCGCACCTCACACACCACGGAACATCTTTCTCATCACCAAGCTGACGCAACTCGAGCCGTGAGCCACAGTCGGGACAATATTTGAATTTCATAAGCTGACAATTACTTTAATTATAATTACTGGGAAAGGCAGCGAGAATTGTAAATTTCTTACTGCATAAGAATTCAGGTGTAAATCCGCGATTCTCGAAAGGGTATATCGCCGAAAAGAAAAGCGATGTAAATCTGCGCACACGCTATTTTACATAATGCGGATTATGCGATTTTGGTCTTCTTTCGCGGCATGATTACAATTCGTCCCTCCTATTATTTATTAACGTTATGAAGGCGGTTTTCTGACCGCCTTCATAACGAGTTTAATCCTTCAACGCGCATTTCAAGACCTCGTTGATGTCTTTTACGTAATGAAACGTAAGATTCTCAAGATACGATTCCTTGATGTCTTCAATGTCCTTCCGGTTGTCGGCGCATAAGATAATGTCGGTAATACCGGCGCGTTTTGCGGCAAGGATTTTCTCCTTTATTCCACCAACCGGAAGCACTTTTCCACGAAGCGTAATCTCGCCCGTCATGGCAAAGCGATTACGCACCGGTTTGCCGGTAAGCGCCGACACGATAGATGTTGCCATCGTTATGCCGGCCGACGGGCCGTCCTTAGGAATAGCGCCTTCAGGCACATGAATATGGAGCGAATGCGTTTCGAAAGTATCCGGATTGATACCGAATTGTTCAGCATGAGCTTTAACATACTGAAAAGCAATCATTGCGGACTCTTTCATAACGTCGCCAAGATTACCGGTGAGTGTCAGCTTCTCGCCTTTTCCGCGAGAGACAGACGATTCTATAAACAGGATTTCGCCACCTACGGCCGTCCAGGCAAGTCCGGTTGCGATACCCGGCATAACCGACGCCTCGTAGCGTTCTTTAGTATATATCTGAACGCCAAGGTATTCACGGAGGTTTTCAGCGGTGACGTTAGTCGAGAATTCTTTGCCGCGCATCTTCTTAAGAACAATTTTTCTTATTACAGCAGCAATTTTTTTCTCAAGTTGCCTTACACCGCTTTCCGAAGTGTAATTCTCAATCAGTGAGACGATTGCATCTTTGTCGAAAGTTATTTCTCCGTTATTGAATCCGTTTTCGGCAGCTGCGCGGGGAATAAGGTGTCTGCGTGCTATTTCTACTTTTTCTTCAAGAAGATAACCGGAGATATCAATAATTTCCATACGGTCGAGCAAAGGCTGCGAGAGCGTGGACAGCGTGTTGGCAGTTGCAATAAACAGAACCTTGGATAAATCGTAATCCACATCAACGTAGTTGTCGTGGAAACGGCAATTCTGCTCCGGATCAAGCACTTCGAGAAGAGCAGCCGACGGATCGCCCTTGAAATCAGAGCCGGTTTTGTCTATTTCGTCGAGAAGAAGCACCGGATTCGAAGATCCCGCACGCTTCATGGCATCGATTATACGCCCGGGCATGGCTCCTATATAAGTACGCCTGTGTCCGCGAATCTCCGCTTCATCGTGCAGACCACCCAGCGAAACACGCTGATATTTACGTCCGAGAGCCTTGGCAATCGACTGTCCGAGAGAAGTCTTGCCCACCCCAGGCGCCCCGACAAGGCATATTATAGGTGAATGGCCTTCGGGTGTGTTCATCATCACGGCAAGCTGCTCGAGGATTCTTTCCTTCACTTTCTCCAGGCCATAGTGATCGGAATCAAGAATCTGCTCGGCCGACGCGAAGTCAGTTGTAAGCGGATCCAATTTGTTCCAGGGAAGCGACGTGAGAAGATCGAGATACGAATACTGAACAGAGTAATCCGGACTCTGGGGATTCAGTCTGCCGAGTTTGTCAAGTTCTTTCTCAATGGTTTTTATTACTTCTTTCGGGAAATCGATACCGGCGATACGTTCGCGGAGGTCGCGTGAATCATCATCGTCGCCATACAACTCCTCTCTGAGTGCTTCAAACTGATTCTGCAGGAACATGTTGCGCTGCTGCTCATCAAGGCGACTTTTCGCTTTGCGGCGGATTTCCATTTTGATTTCGGCAAGCTGCTCATTGCGCGACAGTTCGGAAAGCAGCATGAAAGCGCGGTCTTTCACACGGCTTTTGGACAGCAGTTCCTGTTTAAAAGCCGTAGGAAACGGCGAATGAGTGGCGATAATATTGACAAGCAAAACCGGATCGGGAATACTTTCGATATTTATCGACAGGTCGCTGACTCCCTCTCCGCCTTTTTTCAGGATGTTGAGAGTGGTATCGCGGATTTCGCCTGCAAGCACACCGAATTCCTTATCGGTCAGCCTCGGGTTGGTTTCCCGCACCGTCTTGACTCTTGCTGAGAGAGCACCGTGAATGGTCTCACCGGCCCCCTCCCCTGTTATCTTAATCTTTCCTCTGGCATTAAGAATGGCAGTGTGGGTTCCGTCGGGGAGGTCAAAAACCTTAAGCACGTCGGCCACAACACCATACTCGAAAAGGTCGTTGATCGATGGCTCGTCGGTGCGGGAATCACGCTGACAGAAAACGCCTACCGGTATATTTTTTTCGGAAGCGGTGTTGGCCGCAATAATGCTCTGTCTCCTTCCAAGAGTAACAGGAAAGGTGACTCCCGGAAACAGCACGAGGTCTCTCGTTGCAATTACGGGAAGATCCTCGAGCGTGGGATCTGATTTCTTACCGTTTGTTTCCAGCTCGACATGTCCGATCGACACTATTTTCGTTAAATCATCTTCCATCTATAATAATATATATGTGTTCTTTCTTATTGTTGCTGCAAATGATATGCCAAAGTTACAAAATTATCTCCATATTTGGGGTAAACATCCATTATTTAATCAATTCGCCTGGAATGTCAAATAAATATGTTGTGTAACATAACAATTTTTAATCTCTATATCGTAAATTATTAGTATTTTGCAGTCGGAATAAGAACTCTTCAATGTTCTCATCGCTACAAGCATTTAATTCACCAAAGTAAATCTCTAATAACATGAAGGTTTATCAAACTGACGAAATCAAAAACATTGCCTTGCTCGGAAGCAAAGGCTCGGGTAAAACCACACTCGCTGAAGCTATGCTCTTCGAGTGTGGAGTTATAAAACGCCGCGGCACTATTGAAGGCAAAAATACTGTCAGCGACTCATTTCCCGTCGAGAAGGAATACGGCTATTCGGTATTCTCGACGGTTTTCTATGCTGAATTCCTTAATAAAAAACTTAACGTTATCGACTGCCCGGGAGCCGACGATTTCGTCGGAAACGCCATCACGGCGCTCAACGTAACAGACACCGGACTTATCCTTGTCAACGCCCAATATGGTGTGGAAGTAGGAACGCAGAACATTTTCCGCACTACCCAGTCAATACGTAAGCCCGTGATATTCGCGATGAATCAGCTCGACGGCGAAAAGGCAGACTATGAAAACACTCTGGAGCAGATGCGGGAGATTTTCGGATCAAAAGTTGTGCCGATCCAGTATCCACTCCAGTGCGGGCCCGGTTTTAATGCCATGATCGACGTGCTGCTTATGAAGAAATACTCCTGGGGGCCCGAAGGTGGCGCTCCGGTTATTGAAGAGATTCCGGAAGAGGAGCGCGAGCGTGCCGACGAGCTTCACCAGCAGCTTGTTGAAGCCGCAGCTGAAAACGATGAGACTCTCATGGAGAAATTTTTCGATCAGGGCCATCTTACTGAAGACGAAATGCGCGAGGGCATCCGCAAAGGACTCATCGACCGTTCGATATATCCCGTTTTCTGCGTTTCGGCAGCAAAAGATATGGGTGTGCGCCGTATGATGGAATTCCTCGGCAACGTTGTTCCCTTCGTAAAAGATATGCCTGCACCTGAGACAGTCGACGGAGTCGAGGTCAAACCAGACTCAAACGGACCGCTTTCCATATATATGTTCAAAACCACTGTGGAACCGCATATCGGTGAGGTCTCTTATTTCAAAGTGATGTCCGGAACACTTACTCCCGGCGTGGATCTCGACAATGTCACCCGCGGTTCTAAAGAACGTATAGCCCAGATATTCTGCTGCTGCGGTTCGATCAAGACTCAGGTCGACAAACTCTGCGCAGGCGATATCGGCGCTACTGTCAAACTTAAAGACGCCCGCACCGGCAATACCCTCGACAGCAAGGACTGCGACTACCGCTTCGATTTCATCCGCTATCCCGAACCGAAATATCGCCGCGCCATACGCCCCGTTACCGAAAGCGATGCCGAAAAACTTATGGGTATTCTCACCCGTATGCATGAGGAGGATCCCACTTGGGTCATCGAACAGTCGAAGGAACTGAAGCAGACCATTCTCTCCGGGCAGGGAGAGTTCCATCTCCGCACTCTGAAATGGAGGGTGGAAAACAACGACAAACTTCCAATAGTGTTCGACGAACCGCGTATCCCCTATCGCGAGACCATTACAAAAGCCTCACGCGCCGACTATCGTCATAAAAAGCAATCGGGCGGTGCCGGTCAGTTCGGCGAGGTTCACCTTATCATAGAGCCTTACAGCGAAGATGCTCCCCTACCCGACACCTATCGTTTCGGCAATCAGGAATATAAGATGAACATCCGCGACACTCAGGAAATTCCTCTGTCGTGGGGAGGCAAACTCGTGGTTCACAACTGTATTGTAGGCGGTGCTATCGACGCCAGGTTTATTCCTGCTATCGTCAAGGGCCTTATGGACAGAATGGAGCAGGGTCCGCTTACCGGCAGCTATGCACGCGACGTTCGCGTCTGCATCTACGACGGCAAGATGCACCCCGTTGACTCCAATGAAATCTCTTTCCGTCTGGCAGGCAGAAATGCTTTCTCCGAGGCGTTCCGCAACGCCAACCCGAAGGTGCTTGAACCGGTCTATGACGTAGACGTGATGGTTCCGGCCGACGTGATGGGCGACGTGATGAGCGATCTTCAGGGGCGCCGTGCCATAATCATGGGTATGTCGAGCGAAAACGGATTCGAAAAAATTTCCGCAAAGGTTCCTCTCAAAGAGATGTCGAGTTATTCTACCGCGCTGAGCTCCATCACCGGCGGCCGCTCTTCATTCTCAATGAAATTCTCTTCCTATGAGCTTGTTCCTTCCGACGTACAGGAGAAACTTCTCAAGGAATACGCTGAAAAAAACACTGAAGAATAAATTCTTACTACGTGAAAAACTCCTGACGGTGGAGCGGTATCGCCGCTCCACCGTTTTTCTTTTCAACCTGTAGTAAATCAATATTGTAACAGCATTAACTCTTCTGGCAGGAGTCTTTGTTTTTCAGATTATACCGAAAATTTAGTATATTTGCATTCCCTTTGAACGGTTATGGAAAATGATTGACTTGTTTCTGAAAACTTGTGCCGTTGCAGCGTTGCTTATCGGCATTTCCTGTTGTTCTGACGGCCATTCGGCTGCGGAACGATCTTTTCTCAATCCTGATTCAGCAGTGGAGCCTCAGGCCGTGGAAATCGCGAGAGCCAATAACCCCACTCAGGCTGCCGACAAACTGATTGGATGGATTTCGGAGACCGACATCAGCAACCGTGATTTCGTAATTTCCGTCAGCGAAGCGATAGCTCTCGCCTATCTTGGCGACTCTGTAAGCGAAAACTACCACCTGTTTATTCAGGAACTCGAAGAAGCAAAAGATGCTCTTCCGGCTGAAAAACAAGCTCACCTTTTCGTGGTAATCGCCACGCCTGAGAAGCTCGGCTATCTTCTCCGCGACGACGCTCAGGCCTCCGTTCTCGTTCCTCTTATAGAAAAAGAATACGCTTCGGATTCCGTTTCTCTTTCAATCTTCCGTAAAGCTTATAATAAATAATGATATATGCAGACTTACGATAATTATCTTGCTATTGTAAACCGTTCGGTAGAACGGCTCGACCTCCCCTCCTCGCCGGCAGGACTCTATGATCCCATCCGATATGCGCTTTCTGCCGGCGGCAAACGTATCCGTCCGGTTCTGACTCTTGCTGCCTGCGAGGCGTTCGATCGCGATCCTCTCACGGCTATCCATCAGGCTATCGCCATAGAAATGTTCCATAACTTCACGCTTCTTCACGACGATGTGATGGATCGTGCCGACGTGCGTCGTGGGTTGCCGACCGTAAACAGGAAGTGGAACGACACAACCGCCATCCTGTCGGGCGACGCCATGCTGACTACCGCTACCATGCTGCTTGCAATCCATGCAGACCATTGTCTCGCACCAGCCCTGGATCTCTTCAATGCCACAGCCATGAATATTTATGAAGGGCAGCAGTATGATATGGATTTCGAATCGCGAACCGACGTAACACTGGCTGAATATATGGAAATGATCCGTCTTAAGACTTCCGTATTGCTTGGCTGTGCCTGTGCCATGGGAGCACTCATGGCGGATGTGAATCTCGAAATGCAGCAACGTTTCTTTAAATACGGCGAAAATCTCGGACTGGCGTTCCAGCTACGCGACGACTATCTCGATACTTTCGGCGATCCTGCAACTTTCGGTAAGAATATAGGAGGTGATATTCTTAACGATAAAAAAACGTGGCTGCTTATCAATGCTCTCATTGAAGACAAATCGGGCAAACTCCGCGCGATGCTCGGTAAAACCGACAACCCCGAGGAAAAGATTGCCATTTTCCGCAAAATATACAACGAGTTAAACCTCCCTCAACGCATCAATGCCGCCATCGACGGCCATATTTCCGATGCCATATCGCAACTTGATGAAATAGGATTGCGCCCCGAAGCATATGCATTCTTTGAAAAACTCGCACTTAAAACCGCAGGCCGCGAAAAATGATGATCGACACCCATACCCATCTTTATCTTGAAGAATTCGCAGAAGACCGCAATGAAACCATGGAGCGCGCCTTCATGTCGGGCGTTGACAGGATGATATTCCCGAACGTAGATTTGAAAACCATTAAGCCAATGCTTGAACTGCAGTCGCGCTATCCGGGAAGAGTCTTCACGGCTATGGGACTGCATCCGACCGAAGTTAGCGACACCTGGCACAACGACATTCTCGAAATAGAGCGGTTGCTTTTCAACGGGAAAAATAATTTCGTGGCCGTGGGTGAGATCGGGATAGACCTATACTGGGATAAGTCTTTCCGAGAGGAACAAATGGATGCTTTCCGCCGTCAGGTAGATATAGCAGCAGCGTTGAAATTGCCCGTAATCATACACTGTCGCGACGGTTTGGACGAAACGCTTCAGGTTCTTTCCTCTGTCAAAGAAATCCCCGCCGGCGTTTTCCATAGCTTCGGAGGTACAGCAGACGATGTAAGGCGCATTCGCAGCATCGGCGACTTTTATTTCGGAATAAACGGAATAGTGACTTTCAAGAATTCAAAACTCCGTGAAGTTCTTCCGGAAATAGGTCTGAATCGTATTTTACTCGAGACCGATTCTCCTTATCTCGCTCCAGTGCCGAAGCGCGGACGCCGAAACGAGTCGTCGTATCTTCCATATATAGCGGCCACTGTCGCAGATGCACTCGGTTGTTCCGTATCCGAAGCGGAGACTGCAACAACCCGAAATGCAGTCGCTCTATTTGGTTTGCCGTTAGAAAATCATTAACTTTGCAGTCTAAATCAAACAATTCACAACCCACATCATGCAGGAAAAAATAGTAATCCTCGATTTCGGTTCGCAGACCACGCAGCTTATTGGCCGCAGAGTCCGCGAACTGAATATGTATTGCGAAATTGTCCCCTATAACAAATTCCCTTACGACGATCCGTCGGTCATCGGTGTCATTCTCTCGGGCTCCCCCTTCTCGGTCTACGACGAAAAGGCTTTTAAAACCGATTTGTCGCGAATCAGAGGCAATTTGCCGGTTCTCGGGATATGCTACGGGGCCCAATTCATCGCTTTTACCTCCGGAGGAACAGTCGAACCGGCCGGCTCACGTGAATACGGGCGTGCGCATCTCTCCTCAATGGATCTTTCCAACCCGCTTTTCAAAGGTATGGAACTTGGCACTCAAGTGTGGATGAGCCATGGCGATACCATAACATCTGTTCCTGATTCATTTGAAGTAATAGCTTCTACGGACAAAGTTGCTATTGCCGCATATCAGGTCAAAGGCGAAAAAACCTGGGGCGTGCAGTTTCACCCGGAGGTCTATCATACCGTAGAAGGCACGCAGTTGCTGAAAAACTTCGTGGTTGACATCTGCGGAGGTAAACAGGACTGGAGCGCGGCATCATTCATCGAGTCGACTGTTGCAAAACTTAAAGAACAGCTGGGCGATGACAAAGTAGTGCTCGGACTTAGCGGCGGCGTCGACTCATCCGTAGCAGCCGTACTTCTCAACAAAGCGATCGGAAAGAACCTCACCTGTATTTTTGTCGACCACGGTATGCTGCGCAAAAATGAGTTCCGGGATGTTCTCCGCGATTACGAAGGACTTGGACTCAACGTGATAGGAGTGGACGCCAGTGCTAAATTTTTCAGTGAACTTGCAGGCGTTACCGAACCGGAAAGAAAGCGCAAAATCATAGGCAAAGGTTTTGTGGATGTATTCGACGAGGAAGCTCATAAGCTATCCGATGTGAAATGGCTTGCCCAGGGCACAATTTATCCCGACTGCATAGAATCCCTGTCTATCACAGGCACCACAATCAAAAGTCATCACAACGTAGGGGGCCTTCCCGAAAAAATGAATCTCAAGCTTTGCGAACCGCTTAAATTGCTGTTCAAGGACGAAGTTCGCGCTGTTGGCCGCGAACTCGGAATGCCCGAACATCTCATCAAGCGCCATCCATTCCCAGGCCCGGGACTCGCAGTCCGTATACTCGGAGACATTACCCCTGAAAAAGTACGGATACTCCAGGATGCCGACGATATTTTCATCAGCGGATTACGCGAGTGGGGCCTCTACGATAAAGTATGGCAGGCTGGCGTAATACTCCTCCCCGTTCAGAGCGTAGGAGTTATGGGCGATGAGCGTACATACGAACGTGCTGTAGCACTCCGTGCCGTTACCTCGACCGATGCTATGACCGCTGACTGGGCACATCTTCCCTACGACTTTATGGCAAAAGTGTCGAACGACATAATCAACCATGTCCGCGGCGTCAACCGCGTATGTTACGATATCTCGTCAAAGCCACCGGCCACAATCGAGTGGGAATAATCAAGCCTCCTTGCAATCCCGCTGAACTCCCCCATTAAAGCAATCCACGGTTAACTCGCTGAGTCAGCCGTGGATTGCTTTTTCGCCATTTTACTTCGTCTCTCTTATTTCGTCTAAATACTACCTAAAATATAATCTATGTCTATGCTGCTCATAGATTGGAATTTAAAAAGTTAAATAGGGCGAAGTTCTCCGGTTACCGAATCGATTACATATCCGGCCACGCGGATATCTCCGGTTATAAGAGGATGCTTGCGAATCAGGTCTACAGTCTCAGTAATTGATTGTGACACGTCATCGAAACCATGAAGCCAGCGTTCTAAATCTATACCGCAATGCTGCATAAGTGATATGTTGCTTTCCGGGATCCCGCGTTTCTTCATAAGATCGAGCATTTCAGTGGCGTTCATGCCCTGAACCCCACATCCGGTATGTCCGATTACCATAATCTCTTCCACTCCAAGTTCGTAGACTGCAATCAGGAGCGACCGCATGGTGGAATCAAAAGGATTTGTTATGACGCCTCCGGCATTCTTGATTATTTTCACGTCACCATTACGGAAGCCGAGCGCCGCGGGCAGCAACTCTATCAAACGAGTGTCCATGCAGGTTACGATGGCGATCTTCTTGTCGGGATATTTGGAGGTGATGAATCTCTCATATCCTTTTTCTTCGACGAATTTTCGGTTATGTTTTAAAATCTCCTCAATCATAATGTCATTAAAAAATGCGGATTCCTATTCTGTGTAAAAGTAGCGTTTTTCCCATAAACATACAAATTTTGCCTGAACAATTATCGAAATATGCCGGGCGGCAAATTTCGATAAGTCGCGGGAATTGTGTAATTCTCCGCGATATAAAACAGCAAAAACGGGGATAAAATTAAATGTAAGGAAATAAACGGATTAGCAAGATGCTGTTTTTCCGTGATTTGCCTCCAAATGGGGCGATTTTCTCAAAAAGTACACCTTTTGTACCCCGTTTCAAGAACATTCGGGATATGTCGAGTGTTAAGGACTGTAAACGGCGATTTTCAAAATCTTATGACCGCGCTTATCTTTGCGGAAAATTCATGATTTATGGCAAAAATAGAAAATCGCAAGAAACAGAATCCCAAGCTCCAACAGTCCGAACTGAGTGACGGACGCGCCAGCCTCTATCTGGAATACTATATCGGAAGAACCGAAACACCCGTTCTTGATGAGAACGGTGAGCAAGTGTATTATACCGAGGGGGCGATGGCAGGCAAACCCAAATTCAAAATCAAGCATACCCGGAAAAAGGAGAACCTCAACCTCTATATATGGTTGCATCCCCGAACCCCACAGGAACGGTTACAGAACAGGAACACACTCGCACTTGCCGAGAAGATACGCTTCGAGCGTGAGCAGACTTTTCTGGAGGACAGAGAGGGCTACCGTCTGCGCAAGGAGATGGACGATGACTTCATCGAGTTCTGTCGTGAGTTCTGCAACTCTCCGACCCTTACCAAACATATCCGGGAAACACAGGAACGCGGTCTGAAAAAGTTCATAAGGTTTCTTGAGTCCACTCCGAGATACGAGAAGTTCAAGGACAGCCTTAAAATGAAGCAACTGACACCCGAAATGGTAGGGGCGTTTGTGGAATACCTGAAAGCCAATGGGAAGGGTGACGGCCCGAAAGCCTATTTCCGGATGTTCAAGCGCATGGTGACGGCTGCCGTGGACAAAGACCTTATCAAGAAGAACCCCTGCCGGGGCTTCGTAATCAAGAACGACAATATGACGCTGCAAAAGGAAATATTGCTCCCCGAAGAAATAGACCGTCTTGTGGCGACACGTTTCGACGGTGAGAAAACCGAGGTACACCGCGCGTTTATCTTCGGACTTTACACCGGGGCGCGCTGGTGCGACACAAGCAAGCTGACCTACCGCAATGTGGATTATACCACAAAGACGCTGCGGTTCCAGCAGCAAAAAACGAAAGGGCACAGTAATTGCAGTTGGGTCATAGTTCCTCTAAACGACACCCTCATCCGTCTGATAGGTCAGCCGGAAGGGAACGATTACGACGAACGCATTTTCAAGCTGCCCCTCTACGACACCTGTAACCGTTACCTCGGCAAATGGGTGAAGCTGGCGGGAATCAATAAAAAAATATCGTGGCACTGCGCCCGACACAGTTTTGCGGTGAACGTGCTGAACAGGGGCGCGAACATCAAGACGGTATCGAGCCTTTTAGGTCATACCTCACTCAAAATGACCGAAAGGTATCTCCATGTCGTTGACAGCCTGAAACAGGACGCAATAGACTCGCTCGGAGAAATAAAATTCAGTGCAGTAGGGAGCTGACGACAAACATCCACCAATAATATGAAAGAACCGATGAATCGTAATGATTTGTCGGTTCTTTTGCCATATATGCCTTGCAAATGACAAAATAATGCCAATATCTTGCCATAAGCATATTTATAAAATCAAAACAGTTGTTGACATTGTTGTTTTCAATGTGCTGCGGGAACCCCGTGATTCGCGGGTATGCCAACCCCTGTAAACTTATACAAGTATATCCGTCCGTTCCGGACACATTCACCACGCATGAACGTGGGATTTTACAAAAATACACACCGCAGCGTCTGCTTTTACGATAAATGGATAATACAACCTTTGTGATTCTCCCTGTCGAAAAGGTAAGGGAGATGATAGAGAGTGCCGTGTCAGCTTGTCTGGACAGGGTGCTTACGGCAGTCCAGCCCCGGCGGGATTCGGAATCGGTGGACATAGAGGGTGCATTGGAGTTTCTAAATTCCAACGGCTACCGTATTGCCAAGGGACAACTTTATAAGGAAACATCAGCCGGAAACATACCCTATCACAAATTCGGCCACCGGCTACATTTCAAAATATCGGAACTGCGGGAATGGGCGGAAACACGACTGGTAAACGGCAATTCCGTAGGATACTACAGTGACGGGAGGTATCACAAACGCCGATGACAGACCGCGATTGCAAGGTGGCAGAGGAATGGCAGCAGAACGGCAGGTTCATGTCAGGGAATCTAACACACATACAGTGTTTTATCACTGAAAATCGTCATAAGTGATAATTAAATTAAACATGAACTATGAAGAATAATCAAAGACCGCCTCCCGGATACTCTATCATCCGAATACCGGCATAGAAACTATGCCACTCCGAATAATAAAAACATAATTGGAGCATAAATCGTCAGATAGGCTCCCTAACACCTAATCACTACTTCAAATGACTGAAACTATTACCGTTTCAAGCAGCGAATTAAGTGCTATGAGAGCCGAACTGAGGGAACTCCGTGGCACTGTCGCAACGCTGGTGTCGCTTTTCCAAAACGGATCGTTGACACCGGCATCATCAAAGCTATGCAGCGTAGATGAAGAACACCGATCACTGACCGACGCTGAACGCGAATACCGGATAGACCGTCAGGAGCTTCAGGCACTCCTCGGCGTAAGTGAACGTACCGCATATCGCAGGATAAAGGTTTACGGATTCCGAATGTTGCGCGAGAACGGCGACGCGAAGTTCATCCTCGGAGAAGTCGCGGACCTGATAAGTTTTCACGGCCTCGGCTGGCACCGCTCCGCACTTGACAGGATATTGTCACGGCGCACCATAAAATCAAGGACACGATTTGTATGAACCGGACATTTGAAAAAACTGTAGTCGGTCTTCTTCAGACAGTTCTGGAAAGAATGGACTTCCTCGAACGTAAAATGACGGCCAAAGGAGATTGTCAGCAGGAAGAACCGAGAAGATGGACTCCAAAGGATGTAGAGCGAAGATTCGGTCTCGGTCTGCGCCAGCAGTACAATCTGAGAGCAAAAGGCGTCCTGCCGTACTTTCAGAAGACACCAAACGGCCCGATTTCATATCTCCCGGCTGATGTTCTTGACTACTATTTCGGAGAAAGCGGAATCACTCCGCTACAATAATTTACAGCTAAAAACATAATATGGCACAAGACCAGAATAACGAGAAAGACCAAGTGCTTATCGCCCGTAATAATGAAACGGGAGAAACAGGTGCTGTCAAGGGTCTGAAACAGGACGGCACTCCTGACATGATGCCGTCAAAGACAGCCAAACTGAGCGATCTTGTGGTATTCAATATCCACAAGAACCCGCTGGAGGCGTTTATGTCCAACTTCGTCAGACAATGCAAGAACCCCTCGATGTTCAGCTTCTTCAAAGTCGATGCCGACAACGTGAACAGTGTCGGGCTTGTTGTCGAAGACGCGCTTAAAGACCCGGAAGCGAACAAAGCCATGCTTGCCGAGGCAAAAGTCGAAGTTAAGGCGGCAAACCGCAACAGCCACGCAATCGACGGATCAAAGATTGACTGGCAAGGGTTGAAAGACCGCTGGGGAATTGACCGCGAAGCACTTGAAAAAAGCGGAGATCTAAAAGAAATGCTCTACAACCGCAAATCGCGCCTTGTTACCATTACCCCGACATTCGCTGGAGAGAAATATTCGCTGGAGGCGCGTCTGTCATTCCGCGAGGATGCCAACGGTAATATCAAGGTTGTTCCCCATTTCATCCGCAAGGAGCCGAATCTCGATCAGGAGTTCAACGGCGTCAAGTTTACGGACGAGGACAAGCAGAACCTCCGGAATACCGGCAATCTCGGACGACTCGCCGATGTCGTTGACAAAGAAACCGGGGAAGTCGTTCCATCGTTCATCAGCATTGACCGCCAGACCAACGAAATACTCAGCGTACCGGCCAAGTCTGTTTTCGTCAAAGACACTATCGGGCAGACAAAACTCGACATGGGAGAGATCAACACCCTCAAAAGCGGCAAGGCGATTCCGGACAAGGAAATCATAGACCGAAACGGCAAGAAATATACCGTCACGCTTCAGGTAAGCGCGGACAGGCACGATGTGGAGTTTGTCCCTGCCGCCGCCTCTCAAAAACAGGCGCAGAAAGAAAGTACAGGCCAACGGAAATCCACATGGCTCACACAGGACGGCAAAATCAAACCCATCACGAAATGGGCCGGAGTGCCGATGTCTGAAAAACAGCAGGCTGACTATGTCGCCGGCAAGACCGTAGTTCTTGATAACATGGTTGACAAGGACGGCAAACCCTGCACTGTCTATCTGACATTCAATATGGACAAACAGCGGCCCACAACCTCCTTCAAAGACCCGCGTCAGGCAGAGTCGATAACCCCGACCAACGAAAGCCGCACTCAGATGGCAGTCAACAACGATGGGAAAACCGACGAAGCGACAAAGAAAATCAAGGAACCGCTTGACAAAGGCCAGACCGGTCCGAAGGACGAGATCCAACAGAAAAAATCAAAGGGGCGCAAGATGTGACCACCTGCACAGCCCCGTCCACTTTATCCATCATCCAAAACTAAAAACAACCGTAAAAATGAATAATATACTTATAATTACAGAAAGCCGTACCGTCGCAAAGTCCATAGCCCAGGCACTCGATGCAAACGTACTCCATAAAGGTTACTTCGGCAAAGGCACAGTAGCCGTGACATGGACAGGCGGTGGCATCATCGCCTCGCGTCCGAAAAGCAAATTCCAGTTTACCGTGTCCTCGGACATGACGGCAGACGAAGTATTTGCCGCCAACTTCGACTTCTTTGTGCGCAAGGACGGCAAGGGTAAAGGGAATCGCCGCGCCAGCGAGAAGGACGAGGCTCAGATAGGTGTTATACAGCGTCTGTGGCGCAACGCCGCAACGGTTGTCAACGCCATGAAACCCTCCGCTCCCGGAGAAGTGATATTCACTTCCCTCAGCAACTATATCGGCATTGACCGTCCGGTCGTGCGGATGTGGCTGACCTCCATAACCCGCAAGGAGATTCTGGCATCGCTGGAGAACGGCGGCAACGCTCCTGAAAACTATGCCGGGTTCCATGACGACGCGATTGCGGAACATACAATCGGGGCGCGTCCGATTGAACCCGACTATGCCGGGATGGAATTATCGCAAGGACTGTGGTCTATGGCAGACCTCAAGACAGTCGCCCTGAAATTATGGGGATGGGCACCTGCAAAAACCGCCGGAGCAGCGTATGCCCTGTATAACAAAGGTCTTATCAGCTATCCTTCCGACAATAAGGCCATGCTGCCCCTCTCGCTCGCTTCCACGTTCGTAGGCGCATTCGTCAACCTGCGCCATCATCCGGTTCTTGGTAAAAAGGCATCATCGGCAACTGTCACAGGGAACGAAACATTCTGGGCGGACAACACGGGGGCTGACGATCTTCACGCGGTGGTAATAACCGGACTTTTCCCTGTTGACCTTTCACGCGAGGAAGAAATGCTCTACATCGTCATCGCAGACCATATTCTTGATATTTTCAATCCTGAAAAGGCCGTGTGAACACTGAAAATCCCGCATTTATTTCGCACTCTGCGGATAAATGACTAACTTAGCCACTGAATCACAGTCATAAAACGGTTTTTAGTTTTGGCTGTGGATAAAGTGGCAGTAGGCGGTAGGGATACCCGCCTACTTTTTTACCGGCGCATAAGCCGGCCATGCCATCCCCGTAATCAAAATGCGCGGAGAGGGCAACGCCATCGGAAAATCCACACTGAAATGGAAACACCGAAAAGATACGGAGAACCGGATTTCTATACCGGCTATCTCTGTGAACATCTGAAAGAACATCATTTTGACAAAGAAAACACACAAAAATTCATAGAGAACCGCGTCGATGACGCACTTGATACATACACGAGTGAGTTCGCATCCGGCAGAACGCCTTATATCTGTCATGAACTGGCGATGCGGACACTGCTTGAAAAGCTGTATGTATCCCGTTTCGACATAGTATATCACATAATAGAAGAAGACTGCTGGCTGCGACTTGCTCCGTCGGTATGGGAAGTAACGGCACTGCATTTCGCGGCAGACAAGATGATAAACGCGATACTGGACAAGTATGGCGTTGACGGCGGTTTTCTCGAAAAGGAAGATTACCCGGCGATGCGTCTGGAACTTCTCGGTATCATAAACGAGAAACTGGACAGCTATGGCTTATAACAGGCTCCAGACGATGCGCGGCAACATTGTGGCGATACGGCTTGCCCTGCGCCTCGGTGTTGAAGGCCGTGCGGCTCAGACACCCGAAGAACGGGATACGCTGGCGAAGTATGCCGGATTCGGAGGATTGAAGTGCATATTGAATGATGCCGATTCGCTGGGGGATGCCGCCAAATGGAGCAAGTCCGATATTGAGCTGTTTGTGCCGACTGTTGAGCTGCGCCGCCTTATCCACGATTATTCAAAGGACGACAAGGAGTTTGCACGGTATATGGACTCTCTCAAAGCATCGGTGCTGTCGGCGTTTTATACGCCTGACCCTATTGTTGACGCAATAATAGGTACAATGCAGGTGCAAGGCATTGAAGTGAGGAAATTTCTTGAACCGAGTGCCGGACAGGGTGCTTTTCTCTCATCGTTCCTGAAAAATTATCCCGGCGGCGAGACTGTGGCGTTTGAGAAGGATTTGCTCACAGGCAAAATCCTTTCGGCGTTGCAGCCTGAGAGCGATGTGCGCGTGGAAGGTTTTGAGAAGATTGAGCCGGATTATGAAAATTATTTCGACCTTATCAGCTCAAACATTCCTTTCGGCGACTTCGCCGTGCCGGATCCGCAGTATGCCATAAGCAAGGATATTGCCTACCGTCAGTCGGTTAAGGCTATCCACAACTATTTCTTCCTGAAAAGTCTGGATGCTGCAAGGAATGGAGGTCTTATTGCCTTCATCGCCTCGCAGGGTGTGATGAACGCGGCCAGTCCTTTCGTGCGCATGGAGATGATGAAGCGTGCCGACCTTGTGGGCGCGTTCCGTCTGCCCAACAATACTTTCTCTGACAATGCCGGAACTGATGTCGGGTCTGACCTGATTATTCTACAGAAGCACCACGGCAAGAAGTCAATCAGCAAGAATGAAGAATTTTTCATTCAGTCGGTGGTTGACAATGAAACCCGCGTGCAGAGCAACCGCTACTTTGAGCGGAATCCTCAGAATGTTATCTGCACCGATGCAAAAATTGGCACAGACCAGTTCGGCAAACCGGCTATTGTCTATAAGCATGATGGCGGCGTGGATGGAATTGCTACAGACCTCGCCAAAGGTCTGAGCGAAGCACTGTTTCTCAACTTCGACAAGGAACTGTATCATATCAACTCTTTGACCCCTCCAACTCCTACACATAATAAGGAGGAAGAGAAGAAACAACCGAAGGTGGAAACCGTTGTAGAAAAGACCGGAACCCCGAAGATTGCTATTTCGGCTGACCCGCTGTTGAAGCAGTACCGGGAGATGAAGAAGAAACACCCCGATGCTATTCTTATGTTCCGTGTCGGAGATTTCTATGAGATTTTCGGCAAAGATGCCGTTGAAGCCTCGGAGATACTCAGTCTGACCCTGACGCGCCGTCAGTCTGGTATTGACAGCCGGATTGAGCTTGCCGGATTTCCTCACCATGCGCTCGACACATATCTGCCCAAACTGGTAAGGGCAGGTAAACGTGTCGCTATCTGTGAGCAATTGGAAGACCCGAAGCAGACCAAGAAGCAATCCAAGCACGATGTTGTAGAGCTGGTGACTCCCAACAATCAGCCAGCAGCAGAGCCGAAGATTGAACAGCAGCCGGAAACAACCGAGGCAGCTCCGCTCCATGTTGATACCCCGAAACCTGAACCGAAGGAGATAGAAACCGACGGCAGACCGGATTACTCTGACAACCCCGACCCACGGCTGTTTGCCTATAACCTGTTCGGAGAACTGGAGCCGGTAGGCAAACCTGACCGACGGCACAAAGTCGCACCGAAAAGCGACAAGCCAGAGGCAAAGAGTGTCAGCCGTCCGAAAACGGAACCCACTTTGCCGCCAAAAGCGAAATTCCGACCACTGTCCGACAAGGAACTGAAATTTTACGGCTCGTTGAACTGGGAGGACAATCCGCCCATCAACGGTTTCTATGAGGCCATGATGTCAATTGCCCACCGCCAGATGGAGGAAATGCGTCTGGAGCGCGAGGCTCAGGAAGCGGCACATGCCGCAGGCATCGCTCCCGGAGAAACCTACATCGAAAAAACCGAGGGCGACTTCATTCCCGGCGGTCGCAACCGCACTCAGAAAGTCTCCGCGATACCGATTGAACCGAAGGTAGAGCGCGATATGTCGCCGCGTCCGTTTTCCGAAGATATTAAGTTCTTCCACAAGAACGGCTCGATGGTCGTTCAGGACGGTATGGTCGGGGTCCTTTCGGATGTCCGCAAGACCGGAGCTACATTCAACCCTCTTGAAATGAAACCGGAACAGGAGAAACGTGCAATGCTGTATATAACCCTGTCGGAAACGTATCAGCAGCTCTATGACTATGAGGCAAACACTCATGAGCCGAGCGAACATCTGCGCGAACACCTCAATCAGTATTATGATGAGTTTGTCGCCAAATACGGCAACCTGAATGAGAAGCAGAATGTAAGATTCATAATGGGTGACGCTAACGGGCGTGATGTTCTCGGTCTGGAACGGAGTGAGAACGGTACGGTTGTCAAGGCCGACATATTTGATCATCCTGTATCCTTCGCCGTTGACGAGGTTACGAGTGTTGATACCCCGATGGAGGCTCTGTCCGCATCGCTCAACAAATACGGCAACGTCAATCTTGAATATATGTCGTCGCTGGTGGATATGGATGAAGATTCTCTTATTGACAATCTCGAAAGCCATATCTATTATAATCCGCTTGTAGGCAATTTTGAGATTAAAGACCGTTTCATCGCCGGCAATGTCGTTGCCAAAGCGGAGGCTGTCAAGGCATGGATAGACCGTGAGGAAGAACGTATCAAGGACTTCCCCGGCTATGACGGCGTGGAGCCTTTTATCGCCTTGTCGCAGGATTCCCTAAAAGCACTGGAGGAAGCCAGACCCCGAAGAATCGAATTTGATGAACTTGACTTCAACTTCGGAGAACGCTGGATTCCTACCGACATCTATTCCGCTTATATGTCGCATCTGTACGAAACGGAGGTGAAGATTGCCTATTCTTCCTCGATGGACGAGTATTCGGCTACAAACAGCCGTGGTAATATGAAGATATGGGAGGAATTCTGCGTCCGTGGCCACTACCGTACCTACGATGGCATGAGCCTTCTGAAACACGCGCTCCACAATACCGTGCCCGACATAAAGAAGTCAATCGGCAAGGATGACGACGGCCATGACATAAAGGTGCCTGACAGTGAAGCTATCCAACTTGCCAGCACCAAAATTGATGAAATTCGCAACGGTTTCACCGATTGGCTGGAGGATCAATCACCGGAGTTCAAGGAGAAACTGGTGGATTTGTATAACGACAAGTTCAACTGTTTTGTGCGCCCGCAATACGACGGATCCAGCCAGACCTTCCCAGATTTAAACATGAAACTGTTAAGGGAAAGATTCCCGATAAGCGAACTTTATCAGTCGCAGAAAGACTGTATCTGGATGTTGAAACAGAACGGTGGCGGGATATGCGATCATGAGGTGGGAACCGGCAAGACGCTGATAATGTGCATTGCCGCGCATGAGATGAAACGCCTCGGACTTGCGCACAAACCGATGATTATCGGTCTGAAAGCCAACGTAGCCGAGATAGCCATGACTTATCAGTCTGCCTATCCCAACGCCCGAATACTCTTCGCCGATGAAAAGAGTTTCAAGGCTGACAATCGTGTAAATTTCTTCAATCAGATAAAGAACAACGACTATGACTGCGTGATAATGTCGCATGACCAGTTCGGCAAGATCCCGCAAAGCCCTGAGATGCAGCAGCAGATTCTTCAGGCGGAACTTGATACCGTTGAAGAAAATCTTGAAGTGGTGAAGCAGCAAGGGCACGATGTGTCGCGCGGTATGCTCAAAGGACTTATCAAACGCAAGGAGAACCTTACAGCCAAGATAGCCACCATACAGTACCAGATGGAGCAGAACAAGGACAGCGTGGTGGATTTCAAGCAGATGGGCATAGACCATATTTTCGTTGATGAATCGCACCAGTTCAAGAATCTTATGTTCAACACCCGACATGACCGTGTGGCCGGACTCGGAAACTCGGAAGGCTCTCAGCGTGCATTGAATCTTCTTTACGCTATACGCACAATACAGGAGCGTACCGGCAAAGACCTCGGAGCTACTTTTCTCAGCGGCACGACCATTAGCAATAGCCTGACAGAATTGTATCTTCTGTTCAAATATCTGCGTCCGAATGAGCTTGAAAGGCAGGAGATCCGATGCTTCGACGCTTGGGCGGCTATCTTTGCCAAAAAGACTACCGACTTCGAGTTCAATGTCACCAACAATATTGTGGCAAAAGAGAGGTTCCGCTACTTTATCAAGGTTCCGGAGCTTGCTGCTTTCTACAACGAGATTACCGACTACCGCACGGCGGAGGATGTTGGCGTTGACCGTCCGCATAAGAACGAGATACTCCACAACATTCCTCCGACACCGGCGCAGGAGGCGTTTATCCAGAAGCTGATGGAGTTTGCCAAAAGCGGCGACGCAACGATATTGGGGCGCGCCCCCTTGTCGGAAACCGAGGAAAAGGCGAAGATGCTTATCGCCA